>Ga0265342_10000287_pt1 | contig 57222 bp, 53 predicted proteins | sample 4CB327metaG_FD_203125 | JGI IMG/M metagenome (GOLD analysis project Ga0265342, IMG submission 203125) | Rhizosphere microbial communities from Carex aquatilis grown in University of Washington, Seatle, WA, United States - 4-CB3-27 metaG | ecosystem: Host-associated > Plants > Roots >...
AGCGCATCGCCCGGCGCCGCCCTTGCGGTTGTCGGTCTCGTGCTCGTGTGGCGTGCGCGAACCAAGGCTTAACGAGCTTGGCCCCGGGCGATGCCCGCGCCACCGCACGACGCAAAACCGCTTGAAAATGTGGGAAAAATCTAGCCCAGAAATGCCAACGACCACGACTGAAGGAGCGCGTACATCCGGCGTCATCCTCTAGCGTGGTCGTCCCAGCGATGGAACCTTTCAGCTCGACATCACCGTTGAATGCAATATGGAGTGTCTTTTGGCTTTTTTCAAGGCGTGACAGCAATGACGGTTAACAAGCCAGCAACGATCCGCGTCGGCATCGGCGGGTGGACCTACGAGCCCTGGCGCGGGGTGTTCTATCCCAAGGGCCTGCCGCACGCGAAGGAACTGGCCTATGCCAGCGAACGCCTGACCTCGATCGAGGTCAACGGCACGTTCTATCGCACCCAGACCCCGGCGACGTTCCGGAAATGGGCAAGCGAGGTGCCGGCCGGTTTCGTCTTTTCCATCAAGGGCCCACGCTATGCCGTCAACCGCCGCGTGCTCGCGGAGGCCGGGGATTCGATCAAGCGTTTCCTGGAATCCGGACTGCTCGAACTCGGCGACCATCTGGGTCCCCTGCTCTGGCAATTCGCGCCCACCAAGAAATTCGACGAGGCCGATTTCGGCGGCTTCCTCGAACATCTGCCGCCGAGCCTCGACGGGCGAAAGTTGCGGCACGTGGTCGAGGTTCGTCATGACAGTTTCTGCACGCCAGGCTTCCTTGCCCTGGTGCGCAAATTCAATGTGGCCGTGGTGTTTTCCGAACACGGCACCTATCCGGCGATCGCCGACATCACCGGCGACTTCGTCTATGCACGCCTGCAAAAGGGCGAGGACGCGATCAAGACCGGCTACCCGCCGAAAGCGCTGAACGCCTGGGCCGAGCGCGTGCGGCTGTGGGCTGAAGGGGGCGAGCCCGCGGATCTGCAGCATGTCGATCCGAAACATCGGCCGAGCAAGACACCGCGCGAGGTGTTCGCCTATTTCATTCACGAGGGCAAGGTGAACGCCCCGGCCGCGGCGATGGCGCTGATCGAACGGCTGCAGAAGGCCGCCTGACCTTCCGACGACGCGGCGAGGCGCTGCCGCCGATCGCAGAAAAAACCGGTGGGAGCGGTCACCCGCTTGCGGTAAAGAGATGCCCCGATCCACTGGAGGAGTGAGAATGCGAGTTTTTCCGCGCAAGGTTGCCCTGGCGGCTATTGCCCTCGTCGCGCTGGCCGTCTCCCCCGTCGGAACACCCACAGCAAACGCTCAGGCGGCGAAAACCATGACCACGGCTTCAGGCTTGAAGATCACCGACAGCAAGGTCGGCACCGGCGCGACCCCGAAAACCGGGCAGACCTGCGTCATGCACTACACCGGCTGGCTCTATCAGGATGGCGTCAAGGGCAAGAAATTCGACAGTTCCCTCGACCGCGGCCAGCCGTTCGAATTCGTCATCGGCAAGCATCAGGTCATTGCCGGCTGGGATGAGGGCGTCGCCACCATGCAAGTCGGCGGCAAGCGCACGCTGATCATTCCGCCCGAACTCGGCTACGGGGCCCGCGGCGCCGCCGGTGTCATTCCGCCCAATGCGACCCTGATCTTCGACGTCGAATTGCTGGACGTGAAGGGCTGACGCCGATCGCTCGCGCGTCGATCGGTCTTGGCGGCGGCCAAAGCCAACTTAGGTTGAGGTCATGAGCCCTCTCCTGACCATCGGCTACGAACAGGCGACGTCGCAAGCCGTGCTCGACGAACTGGCGCGCGCGGGCGTCGCGCTGGTCGTCGATACCCGCGCGGTGGCGGCGTCGCGCCGGCCCGGCTTCTCGAAACGTCAGCTCGCCGCCGGGCTCGACGGACGGGGGATGGCCTATCTGCATCTGCGTGGCCTCGGCACCCCCAAGGAAGGCCGCCTCGCCGCCCGCAGCGGCCATCTCGATGATCTGTTTCGGATCTACGAGACGCACCTGGCGACGCCGCAGGCACAGGAAGAGCTCGACGAACTCACCGAGATCGTCAGCAGCGGCAAACGCGTCTGCCTGCTCTGCTACGAGCGCGACGTTGGCCATTGCCATCGCAAGCGCATCGCCGAGCTCGTCTGCGAGCGCGTCGGCATCGCGGTCGAGCATCTGGTGGTGCCGCTGTTTTAATAAGCCGTGTCATTCCGGACGCTGCGAAGCAGCTATCCGGAATCGACTGCCCAGTCGATCGCCGATCTTGGGTAAACCCGAAATCGGTTCGGCTTCCGGGATGACTCGCGAAAACCCTGCTAACGCAGTTCCGGCGGCGGCGTGCGGTCGAGCGGGTCGGCCTTGAGCCCCTGGGCGAGATCAAGCCGATAGCTCTCGATGAGATCCCCGCGCCGGCGCGATAGCGTGCCTTCCGGTTCGACGCGACCATACATCGTCAGCAGCCACGCAGTGTTGTCGACATCGGCATCGCCGACGTAGAGAACCTTGTCGGCAAACAGCGCCGGCCACGGCTCCGGCCAATTGACCCAGCGGGCGCGTTCGTTGATCTGCACCACCGGAATGCCCGGCGGCAAATAGAACGATAGCCACGACGCCAGACCGTAATTGGTCACGATCACGCTGCGGGCGCCGAGACGCGTGCGCACCGCTTCGATCTCTGCTGCCACGCCGCGCCAGCCGACCCCGAGCAGCCGCGCCGTCGGATCGCGGTGCACCGGCAGGATGCCGAAGGCCGCCTGCAGTCCGATCAACCCGAACAGACCGACACCGAACGGGATCGCCGACCAGCGCGAAATGTCCACGAGCGGCCGCATGATTCCGCGCCATGGAATTTCGACAACCGCGACTGCGGCGGCGATCGCGAACGCCGGATAGATCGGTCCGAGCCAATTGCCCTCGACGCGCGCGTGCAGCGAATGCCAGAGGAAATAGACGAACAGCGGCCAGGCCATGGTCCCGAGCAGAATCCGCACCGGCCGTGAACCGCCGTGTCCATACGCCATCGCGATCAATCCGGCGGCGCCGAGCGTGAACACCGGCGGCGTGGCAAGACCGATCTGCACCGGCACCACCTCGATCAGATAGCGCAGCGTGAGTTCGTCCCCGCGTGCGCGGCCGAGTTGCTTGATCAGCGAAACCCAGTCATGCTGGGCGTTCCACCCCAGCACCGGCGAGAACACGACCAGCGCCACGAGGCCACCGAGATAAGGCCACGGCGTCAACAGCCAGCGCCGCAGGTTGGGCACCAGCGCGAGCCACAGCACAATCGACACCCCGAAGAACAGCGCGGTGTATTTTGAGAGCAGCGCCACCCCGACCGCGGCCCCGACCGCCAGCCACCAGGGCCCCTGCCCGGTCTCCAGCACCCTGGCGAGAAACAGCAGCACGAAGGCGGAGGCGACCAGCAGCGGTGCATCCGGCGTGACGATCAGCGTGCCGACCCCCGCCATCAAGGTCAGATTGAGCAGGATCGCCGCCCAGGCCGCGACGCGCTGATTGTCGAACAGGATCTGCGCCGTGCGAACAACCGCCCAGGTCATCGGCAGCGCCAGCAAGATGGACACCAACCGCACGCCGAGTTCGCTGTCGCCGACGAGCAAGGTGCCGGCGCGGATCACAAACGCCACCGCCGGCGGATGATCGTAGTAGCCGCCGGCCAGATGCTTCGACCACAGCCAGTAATAAGCCTCATCGGCGGCGAGCGGCAGCATGGCGGCGAACACCAGACGCAGGGCGGTAAGCCCCAACACCACCCCGATCGCCAGACGCATGAGCGCCGCGTCGGCGCCTGTCGCCAGGCGCAAGAAGTCGGCTTTCGGCTTGGGTTCGATGGCGTCGCTCATGCGGGGGTTGTTCTACCCGCAAGCCCCAGCGAGACCAAGCCCTGCCCTATTCCGCGGGCGCGACCACGCCGGAGCGCTCTCGCTCGACCCCGCTGACCAGCACCGCAATCGCGATCACCGAGACGACGAAGCCGAGCGCGGTGATGGCGGTTGCCGCCAGCACGAGATCGAACCCGCCGCGGGCATAAAGATAAGCCATCGCCGAGACCGCGACGCCGGACACCACGAAGGTCAGGAAGTAACGCACCGCATAGACCCGCCCGCGCCAGGCATCAGCGGTATAGCGCGCGATGACGACGTCGTTGACGGTCACCTGGCCGTAGATCGCCGCCATCGTGACCGCCAGCGCCACCAGCAGCGTGATCCCGCTGGCGTAAGCGGTCCACACCACGCCGGCGAACTGGATCGCGGCGATCACCGCAAACAGCACATGAGGCTTGAAACGTTCGACCAATCGCCCGACCGCAAGCTGGGCGAGCGCCCCGCACATGAACACCGCCGTTGCCACACCGCCGACCGCGATCAGCGGAATGTCGTTGCCGAGGCGCTCGTCCACGATCTTTGGCAGCGCGACAGAGATGGTGTTGAACACCAGGCCGGCCGACAACGCGACGACCACGAACAGCGCGAAAATTGCAATCGCGGTCCAGCCGGGAAGCGCGACATCGGGAGCGGCGTTACGACCCGCCTTGCGGTGACGGTCGTCGGGCACCAGGACGAGATAGGCGACGCCGGTCGCGATGCAGACCGCCGCCGGCACCAAGAAGGCGCCGCGCCAGCCGACCAGCGCAATCAGCGCGGCAGTAATCCCCGCCGCGAGCGCGGCGCCCAGATTGCCGCATACACCGTTGAAGGCGAGCGTCCGTCCGCGCGACACCGCGGCGTCGATGACCATCGCCATGCCGACCGGGTGGTAGATCGCAGCGAACATGCCGAGCGCGCACAACGCAATGGTGAGCATCAGCAGATTGGTAGCGAACGCGGTCAGCGCCAATGCGGCGCCGCAGCCGAAATAGAACGCCGCCATCATGTTCCGGCGGCTCCAATGATCGGCGAGCCAGCCGGCCGGCAGCGAAAACAGGCCAAAGGCGACAAAGGCCGCGGTGCTGAGCGCGATCAGTTCCGCATAGGACCGGCCATAGATCACCACCAGGCTGATGACCGCGGTAGGGTAGATGAGCATCACATAATGGTCGATCGCGTGCGCCCAATTGAGGAAGCCGATCGACATCCGTCGCGCGGCCTCAGTGTCAATGTCGGATCTCGGCGTGGCTTGCAGCACGTTCAATCGCCTCGCAGCTTCAATACGCTAGCACGTTAAATGGCCTCGCGATTCGCCTGCCGTCCCGCGGTCGAAACGGCGAGCTTTTATAGCCTGTTCGCGGCCCCCCGCCTATTCGGTTTGCGCAGATCAGGCGTGTCAATCCAGGGTTCGGCGGAATCGCGTCACCGCGATCGACATCGCGAACAGCATCAGGCCCGCGAGCGCAAGCGCGTCATAGTGCAGGTCAACGATGGTCGAGCCCTTCAGCATGATCGAGCGCACGATCCGCAAGAAATGCGTCAGCGGCAGGAATTCGCCCACCCACCGGGCCCAAAGCGGCATCCCGGCGAACGGAAACAGAAAGCCGGAGAGCAGCATGTTCGGCAAAAAGAACATCATCGACATCTGCACCGCCTGCAGCTGGTTCTGGGCCAGGGTCGAAAAGGTGTAGCCGAACGCAAGGTTGGTCGCGATGAACAGCGTCGTGAGCGCCGCGAGCAAGCCCAGATTGCCGACCACCGGCACGCCGAACAGACCGACGCCGGCCGCCAGAATCAACGCCGCCTGCAGGAAGCCGACCAGCACATAGGGCATGATCTTGCCGAGCATGATTTCGAGCGGCGTGATCGGCATCGCCAGCAGGCTTTCCATCGTCCCGCGCTCGATCTCGCGTGTGACCGACAACGCCGTGAAGATCAGCATGGTGAGCGTAAGAATAGTTCCGAGCAGGCCGGGTACGATGTTAAGCTGGGTCGCGCCGGCTGGATTGTAGCGGGCGTGCTGACGGATCTCGAACAGCGGCGTGCCGCTGTCCGGCAGTCCGTGATCATTCTTCAGCGCGGTCTGCACGATCGCGGTGACAGCGCCCAATGCCCCGGTAGTCGCCACCGGATCGGTCGCGTCCGCCGCAACCAGCATCGCGGGAACCTCGCCGCGGCGCAGCGCGCGCTCGAACCCGGCGGGGATCTCGATCGCGAACAGCACCTCTCCGGATGCCAGCGCGTGATCGAGATCGGCCTCATCGCGCAATTGCCGGATCACCTTGAAGTACTTCGTATTGCCCAGGGCCGCGAGAATGGAGCGCCCGACATCGCTGTTTTCCTGCAGCAGCACCGCGGTCGGCAGATCACGCGGCACGGTGTTGATGGCGTAGCCGAACAGCAGCAGCTGCATCAGCGGCACTGAAATCATGGTCGCGAACGTGACCCGGTCGCGCCGCAATTGCAGGAATTCCTTGAAGATCATCGCCCAGGTGCGGCGCAGGAAGCTATGCACGAGCGTTTCCGCCCGCGGCACCTCATTGGGCTGCGATCGTGGCTCGGCGGCGACGGTCATTGAAAATTGTCCTGCGCGTGGATCATCAGATCAATGAAGACGTCTTCCAGGGAGGGCTCGGCCCGCGTCCACGTCAGCGCCGGATCATTCTTGTAGGGCGCGATCGCAGCCTCCAGCGCCGGCGCATCCCGACCGGAAATATGCAGGCTGGTGCCGAACGGGGCCACCATCTCGACCCCGGGTTTGCCTTCGAGTTCGGCGGCAAGCCTCGCAGGCTCCTGCGCACTCACGATGTAGGTGATGAGCCCCGACTGCGCGATCACCTCATCGACCGTGCCGCGGGCCAACAATTCGCCATAGGCGATATAAGCGATTTCGTGACAGCGCTCCGCCTCGTCCATGTAGTGGGTGGAGACCAGCACCGTCAGCCCACCGGCCGCGAGCGCGTGGATCTCGCTCCAGAACTCCCGCCTCGCCTTCGGATCGACACCCGCGGTCGGCTCGTCCAGCAGCAGCAGCTGCGGATTCGACAGCGTGCAGGCCCCAAGCGCCAGCCGCTGTTTCCACCCGCCCGACAGCGAGCCGGCAATCTGCTCCTCGCGTCCGTTGAGACCGAGGCGCTGAACCATCGCCTTGGCTGCGCCCCTCGGATCGACCAGACCGTAGACGCGCGCGATGAACTCGAGATTCTCGCGCACCGACAGATCCTGATAGAGGCTGAAACGCTGTGTCATGTAGCCGACGTGACTTTTGATCTTGTCGGTGTCGGTGCGGATATCGTAGCCGAGACAAGTGCCGCGTCCGGAATCCGGGGTCAGCAGCCCGCACAACATCCGGATGGTGGTGGTCTTGCCGGATCCGTTGGGACCGAGGAAGCCGAAAATGGTGCCGCGCTTCACCCGCATGGACAGATTGCGAACCACCACGTGGCCGTCAAAGGACTTGGTCAGTCCCTCTGCTTCGATGGCGTAATCGCCGTCGGCGCTCACCGCCTGGCCTCCCGCGCCGGGGCGAGCGTCACGTCGATCGGTTGCCCGACGCGCAATTTGTCCGGCTCGTCCGGCAACGCTTCGATCAGAAAAACCAGCTTGGAGCGTTCGTCGAGGCTGTAGATGACGGGCGGCGTGAATTCCGCGGAGCCGGAAATGAAGCTGACGCGCGCCTTCAACGCGCCGGTGCAGCTGTCGCAATGCACGTTGACGACATCGCCATAGGCGACGTGGGAGAGAATGGTTTCGGGGATGTAGAACCGCACCTTGAGGTTCGACGGCGGCAACAGTGCCACGATCGCGCGCCCGGCGGACACCACCTCGCCGGGCCGGAAATAGACCTGCTGCACCGTGCCGGTGACCGGGCTCGCGACATTGCGGCGTGCGAGCTTGGTCTCGGCTGAATTCAACCGCGCCTGGGTGTCGCGCAAAATCGATTGCGCGGAATCGAAATCCTTTTGTGTGCCGGAGCCGGATTTCAATAGCTGCTGGGCGCGATCGAAGGTCTGCTGCGCATTCAGCAGCGTCGCCTTGAGCGAAGCAACGTCGGCCTGCTGCAGATCCGAATCCACCTTGAACAGCGACGCGCCCTGGTCGATATGATCGCCTTCGCGCACGGTGAGCGTCTCGACGCGGCCCGGATCGTCCGGACCGACGAAAATGAGATTGGCCTCGATCCAGCCCTGATAGGTCGGCTCGCGCTCGTTGCAGCCGGCAAGTGCGACCGCGATCGCCAGGACACCCAGCCGCAGGCCAACAGACATCGGTTTCACCGGACATCCTCCTTGCCGAACAGGACGTCGAGATGCGCCCGCATCAACGCGGCGACGTCGAGCGGGGCGAAACGGTCGAACAGGCCGCTCCAGATGATCGCCACCATGCCCGGCGCGACGACGAGTTGTGGGAATTGCAGCAGCGCCTTGTGCCTGAGTTCGCCGCGCTTGTCCGCCCGCTCCAGCAGCGCGCGCATGGCGATCATCGCCCGCTCGACCACGGTGCGATAATAGAATTCCGCGAGCTTCGGAAAGCGCGGCCCTTCCGTCATCACCAGGCGCAGCACGGCGCGGCGCTTGGTGCCGTAGACCTCGCGCACGAACAGATCGATGAAGGCGTCGAACAGCTTGCGGATCGGAAGATCAGGCGGCACCGGCGCTTCCAGCGCGCCGACCAATGGCACCAGCATCGCGCGCACGAGTTCCTGGAACAGCGCTTCCTTGTCGCGGAAATAGAGATAGATGGTTCCCTTGGCGACGCCGGCGCGACGGGCGACGTCGTCAAGCCGCGTCGCCGCGAAGCCGCGCGCGGAGAACTCGTCGAGCGCCGCCGCCAGGATCGCCTCGCGCTTGGCCGCGCTTTTTTCCGACCGGCTGCCGCCCGGCGCCACCTTGCGACGGCGGGCCCGAGATCCCGAAAGCGGTGCAATTACGGCGTTGCTCGGCATGACATTTCTTCAATTATTGACTGACCGGTCAGTCATATATATCGGGGCGCCGTCAGACGCAAGCATTTCGGTTGAGCACGACGATGAGGCCGAAGGACCAATCCGGCGGGACCCGCGCAAGTTGGTTAATTAAAAAAACGTCATCCGGCGTCCATCAAGCGGTGAGGTGATCAGCACCAAGCTCGTGGTGGTGAACCTGCGACAAGGACAAGGCGACAAATACACGAGCGGTGTCTCCCAACTTGGAGCGTGCCATGACGACCGAGAGAACAGTTCGACGGAGCTTGATGACGGCGGCCATGCTGAGCGTCTTGACCCTCGCGGGCGTGTCGGGCGCGCTGGCGGAATCCAATGTCTACAAAGACATCAGAAAGCCGAACGGCCATGATCGAACCTCAGCGGCCAAGCTCTCCGACTCACGCGCGTGCGGAGCCTCCAAACAGCGTGATCTTCCACCGGATATCGCAGGCTTCAACGCCTGCATGTACGCCCACGGCTGGGCGCTCGATCACGTCGTCCCCGACCCGCCGCTCGCACGCGATGGCAACGACCACGACATCTATAACAATGTCGCAAAAAAGGCGCGCGGAGACGCCGCGCTGAGCGTTGACTCACGGTTCTGCATCAGCAGGTTTGGCGCAACGAAAAATGGCGCCGAGACATCGTCCGCATTCAAGCAGTGCATGCTCGGCCGCGGCTGGCAGTTCGCATACACGGAGCGGGCTCCCGCTTCATCCAGATCGACTTATTCGTCCTATTCCTCCGCTCCGTCATCGGACTCGTCACCTCCGCCCATTGACAATTCCGCGGCACAGGCCGCCCAGTCTATGAACGACGCCGCGCAGGCTCAGTTCAACGCGGACATGACCGCCGCCCAGAACTTCAACACCTATATGAACCAGATCCAGGCCGGCCCCTAGTGTCGACAACTCCGTCATCAAAGGCACACAGGGCGCCCACCGCTGAGCGCGGAGCCGGCCGCATGGAAAAATTGCGGATCACGCGTTTCTTTGCGACACTCGCGATGCCGACGCGTCGGGCGCCCTGCCCGGCCATGACCTCTGGGGATCGCCGTTGCGTATCGAGCGGGACGCCAAGCTCGACTTCAAGGATGTGCTGATCCGGCCGAAGCGCTCGACGCTGAATTCGCGGGCTGATGTCGACATCCGACGAACCTTTCGCTTCGTGCATGCGAGCCGCGAATGGAGCGGTTTCCCGCTGATTGCTTCCAACATGGACACCACCGGCACCATCAGCATGGCGCGCGCCTTCGCGCCGTTCGGCGCCATGGTGGCGCTGCACAAGCACTATCCGGTCGACACCCTGGTCGAATTCTTCACCTCGGACGCCGCCGAGAACGCGTTCTGCACCATGGGGACCACCGACGCCGACGAACAGAAATTCGCTGCCGTCAAAGCCAAGGCGCCGATCACCAAGATCAGCATCGACGTCGCCAACGGTTATACCGAGTCGTTTCTCGACGCCGTCGCGCGCGCCCGCGACGACAACAAGGACGCCGTGATCATGGCCGGCACCATCGTGACCGGCGAAATGGCGGAAGCCCTGATTCTCGCCGGCGCGGATATCGTGCGGGTCGGCATCGGCTCCGGCTCGGTTTGCACCACCCGCGACCTCACCGGCGTCGGCTATCCGCAGCTTTCCGCCGTAATCGAATGCGCCGATGCCGCCCATGGCCTCAAGGGTCACGTCTGCTCCGACGGCGGCTGCACGGTTCCGGGCGACATCGCCAAGGCCTATGGCGGCGGCGCCGATTTCGTCATGCTCGGCGGCATGCTGGCGGGCCATACGGAATGCGAAGGCGACGTCAAATACGAAGACCGCGACGGCGAAAAGGTCGCGACCGGCATGCAGTTCTACGGCATGTCCTCGGAGACGGCGATGAACAAGTATTACGGTGGGGTCGCCGACTATCGCGCGTCGGAAGGCAAGACGGTGGAGGTTCCACTCCGCGGCAGCGTCAAAGCCACCATGCAGGAAATCACCGGCGGCCTGCGTTCGATGATGACCTATATCGGCGCCACCAAGCTCAAGGAAGTGCCGAAGCGAACCACGTTCGTGATGGTCGGCGCCCAGCGCAACACAGTGTTCGATAGCTGACGCAGGGCGTTGCATCATACTCTCGGCAAGTCATGGCCGGGGTCCGACCCGACCATCCGTCCCTTCGCCAAGTGTGCTTCGTTCGATGGATAAGCGAGTCGACCTACGCGTGCCCGTTTGAAAAAATAATGCCGCCAAACAATCGGTGCGCCCCCTCGCCCCTTTGGGGAGAGGGTTGGGGTGAGGGGATCTAGATGCAGGCAGACCGGCCCCCCTCACCCGGCGCGCGCTGCGCGCCGACCCCTCCCCACCGGGGAGAGGTGAGAAGCTGCCCGCAATGGCCCGCTTGTAACAAACTCGGAACTACGCCTGTTCCATTTCCGACTTGAGCGCGCGCAGTGCGTCGGGTGTATCGACGTCGACCAGCGCAGCCCGGTCCGACAGCGCCACTTCCGTCACCGCTTCCGGATAGGCAGCGATCAGATGCCGCGCGCCGATGTCGCCGTCGAGAGCGGCAAGGTCGGCGAAAAAGCGACGTGACCACACCACCGGATTGCCGCGCTTGCCGTCGATGCTCGGCACTACCACCAGGGCGCCGCGTTCGGGATCGAAGGCCGCGATCAACCGGTCGATCAGCGCCGCACTGACCTGCGGCATGTCGCCGAGACAGACAATCGCCCCGTCGGCGTCCGCCGGCACCGCCGCGATGCCGGCTTTCAATGAGGTCGAAAGCCCGTGCGCATAGTCCAGATTATGGACGAAGGTCACCGGCAGCCCGGCGAGCGCTTCCTCCACCAGTTCGCGCTGGTGCCCAGTGACGACGATCACCGGCCGCGCGCGCGAGCCGAGCGCCTCCTCTGCGGCGATCCGCACCAGCGGCTTGCCGCCGATCGGGGCCAACAGCTTGTTCGATCCGCCCATCCGGGTCGAACGGCCGGCGGCCAGCACCAGACCGGCAACACGCTGGCGCACGGTTTCCGCCGCGGTCCGCGGCTGCGGCCGGGTCACGATTTCCATCAGCAGGCCGCCGACGCCCATGCCCGTGATGTCGGATCGCGTCACCGGCAGGCCGCAGAGCAGCCGCGTCAGCACCCAGTCGAAGCCGTTCTCCTTCGGGGACCGCGCGCAACCGGGGGCGCCCAGCACCGGCCGGCCGGCGGCGCTTCCGATCAGCAACAGATTGCCCGGATCGACCGGCATGCCGAAATGCTCGATCGCCCCCCCGACCGCTTCGAGCGCTGCCGGGATCACATCGCGCCGGTCGGCGATCGCGGAGGCGCCGAACACGATCACGAGCTCGGCGCCGGATGCGAGCGAGACTTTCAACGCCCGCGCCAGCGCATCCGTTTCGTGTGGCACCCGCAGCTCGGAGACGATCCGCGCTCCCGCCGGCGCCAGCCGATCCGCGGTCACCTTCAGCGTTTTATCGATGACTTTGTCGGCAAGCCCCGGCAGCAAAGTCGACACCACGGCGACCTTGCGCACCCGGTAGGGCGCAACGCGCACCAGCGGACCGCGCTCGCGTGCGACTGCGAGCGCCTTGTCGCGCGCCGATCCGGCAACGGCGAACGGAATGATCTTGACCGTCGCCAGCATTTTGTTGGCGACGATGGCGGCAAACGCCGACAATGTCGCCAAGGTGATGTCGGGATCGACCGCATTGATCGCATCAATGCCGGCATTGTCGACCACCAGGACCCCGGCGGTCTCCGCGAACAGATTGGCCCGGCCGGTGAACGCGCGATCGACGCGGACGCCCTCGCCGGCCACCGCCGCGGCAATATCGGCCGCCGCCACGTCTTCCGACACATCCCCGGGCTCCAGCCGCGCCACCACGATTTCGGTGATCCCCGCCTGCGCCAGCGCGGCGATTTCGGCCTTGCCGATCAGGGTCCCCTTGCGCAAGGTCAAGCCGCCCTGACGGATCGAGTGAACCGCGACCGCACCTTCGGCTTCCGCCGGCGTGACCGCGCCGAACTTCATGCTGCAGCTTCCGGCTTTTGCCGCAGCCGCGCTGTGATCTCGCCGATGATCGACACCGCGATTTCCGGCGGCGAGACCGCGCCGATGGCAAGCCCGATCGGCGCATGGATGCGCGCGATCGCGTCCTCGGCAATTCCTTGCGACTTCAGCCGCTCGACCCGGCGCGCATGCGTCTTTCGCGACCCCAGCGCGCCGATATAGAAACAGTCGCGCGCCAGGGCGTGAAGCAACGCGGGATCGTCGATTTTGGGGTCATGGGTAAGTGCAACGAAAGCGGTGTAGCGATCGACATTGAGCGGCGGCAGCGCCTGATCCGGCCATTCCGCGATCACCTTGACATCGGGGAACCGTTCGCTGCTGGCAAATGCCGTGCGCGGATCGACGATGGTCACGTCGTAGCCGAGAATGCGCGCAATTGGCGCCAGGGCCTGGCTGATGTGGACCGCGCCGGTAATCACCAGTCGCGGCGGCGGCACGTGCACCGTCAGAAACACTTTGCCTTGCGGCGTCTCCACCATCCCGCTCTTGCCGGTGCGGATCTGCGCTTCGAGCACGTCCTTCAACGGATCACCCGCCGCATCGGCCGCGGTGAGAAAGCGCTGGCTTCCCGTCGCAATGTCGGTGACCACCACGGCCGCGCGCCGCGCTGCGCGTTCCGCATTCAGGGATTTAAGAATGTCCAGATTCACTGAAGGCCTCGCTGCATGCACGATGGGTTCCCTCCCCCCTTGCGGGGGAGGGGCAAAAGACTGAGTTCGCTGCGCGTTCCATCACTTAATCCACCTTTTCCACATAAACGCGGATCGTTCCGCCGCAGGAAAGACCGACTTTCCACGCGGTCTCGTCGGCCACGCCGAACTCCAGCATCTTGGCCTGTCCGCTATCGATGACGTCGAGCGCTTCGGTCACCACCGCGCCTTCGACGCAGCCACCGGAGACCGAGCCGAGAAAGTTTCCGGCATTGTCGATCACCAGGTTGGAGCCGACCGGGCGCGGGGCCGAACCCCAGGTCTCGACCACGGTCGCGAGCGCGACCCCACGGCCTTCCTTGCGCCACTCCTCGGCAGATTTGAGAATGTCGTCGTCACGCGCTGTCATCTTGCGTCTCCGTGGCTTGGTTCATCAGGCCGCACGTGGCAGCCAACGTTTGGGGTCGCCGGCGCGCCCGCCATCGGCGGACAGCGCCCGGCACAGCTCCGCCATCGATTCGAGATTGTGAATCGGACGGAATTCATCGACATACGGCAACATCGCCTGCACACCCTTGGCTTTCGCCTCGAAGCCCTCGAACCGCAGCAGCGGATTGAGCCAGACCAGCCGCCGGCACGAGCGATGCAGGCGATCGATTTCGAACGCCAGGCGATTATCGGGGTCGCGTTCGAGCCCGTCGGTGATCAACAGCACGATTGCTCCCTGCGTCAGCACCCGGCGGGCCCACAACTTGTTGAAGACATGCAGCGAGGTGGCGATGCGGGTGCCGCCCGACCAGTCGAGCACGCTCGACGAGCACGCGGCCAGCGCCTCGTCCGGATCGCGGGCCTTGAGCGCGCGGGTCACGTTGGTGAGCCGGGTGCCGAACAGAAAGGTATGAACGCGTTTGCGCGCATCCGTCACCGCATGCAGGAAGTGCAGAAACAGCCTGGTGTATTCGTTCATCGATCCGGATATGTCGAGCAACGCGACGATCGGCGGCATCTTGGTCTTGGGACCGAGATATTTCAGATCGATGAGAGCGCCGCCCGCTTTCATGCTCGCGCGCAAGGTGCGCCGCATGTCGATGACGTGACCGCGCCGATCGAGCGCAAGCCGCCGCGTCCGGACCTGGTCGAGCGGCAGCACCAGACGCTTGATCGCATCCTTGGCAGCGGCAATCTCCGCCGCACTCATCTGGGCAAAATCCTTGCGCTGCAGCAGTTCGCGGTCCGACACCGTGAGCCGCGCCTCGATCTCGACCTCGCGCTGTTCCTCTTTCAGTTTGGCGGCGAGTTCGGAAAACAACGCCTCCTGCACCCGCGCGGAGCCGGGCTTCGGCGTCTCCGTCATCGGCGTCATCACCTGCGGGACCATCATCGCCATCAGCTGTTCGAGATAGCCGCGCTTGCGGAAGAAAATGCGGAACGCCTGATCGAACAGCAACGAATGGTCGTGCCGCTTCACGAACACCGCGTGCAGCGTCCAATAGAAATCGTCGCGGGTGCCGACGCCCGCCGCCTTCACCGCTTCAAGCGCATCAAGCACGCTGCGCGGTCCGACCGGGAGACCCGCCGCCCGCAATGCGCGCGCGAAGTAGACGATGTTTTCGGCAAGACGCCCGTCACCACAATCACCTCCCCCGCTTGCGGGGGAGGTCGACCCGGCGAAGCCGGGGCGGGTGGGGGCACCTTGATCGCGCATGAGTTCAATCCTCCGCGGGAGACATGCCCCTTCCGTCAAGGCCCCCTCCCCAGCCCTCCCCCGCGAGCGGGGGAGGGAGAGATGTTTGCTACTCCGCTGCGTGCAGCTCCGCGCGCACCTGATCGAGCAATTCCTTCGCCTTCGAGCCCTCGATGCGGGCGATGTCGTCTTGATATTTCAGCAACACGCCGAGCGTATCGGACACCGTCTCCGGATCGAGCGCGACCGCGTCGAGTTCGGACAAGGCGGCCGCCCAGTCGAGCGTCTCGGCAACGCCGGGCGACTTGAACAGATCCTCTTTGCGCAGCGCCTGCACGAAATGCACGACCTCCTGCGACAGCCGCTTGGCGACGCCGGGCACCTTGGCGCGCACGATCCCGAGTTCGCGTTCCGCGGTCGGGTAGCCGACCCAGTGATAGAGGCAGCGGCGCTTGAGCGCGTCGTGGATTTCGCGGGTGCGGTTGGACGTGACGATGACGATCGGCGGATGCGCCGCCTTGACCGTTCCCATTTCCGGAATCGTCACCTGGAAATCGGCCAGCACTTCGAGCAGAAACGCCTCGAAGGCCTCGTCGGCGCGATCGAGCTCGTCGATCAGCAGCACCGGCGCGCCCGCGGTATCGGGCTCGAGCGCCTGCAGCAGCGGTCGTTTGATCAGGAAGCGCTCGGAAAACACGTCGGCGGCGAGCCGGTCGCGATCGACCCCACCCTCGGCCTCCGCCAGCCGGATGGCGATCATCTGCGCGGCGTAATTCCACTCGTAGACGGCGGCGGCGACATCAAGGCCTTCGTAGCACTGCAGGCGGATCAGCCGCCGTCCGAGCGTCGCCGACAGCACCTTGGCGATCTCGGTCTTGCCGACTCCGGCCTCGCCTTCCAGAAACAGCGGCCGGCCCATTTTCAGCGCGAGAAACAGCACCGTCGCCAGCGACCGGTCGGCGAGGTAATCGGCCTCGGACAGCAGCGCGGACGTGGCGTCGATCGAGCTTGGGAGCGCGATCGGGGTACCTGGGGAAGACGGGTGGGTCATCCGACGTTCAATATCACCGTTGGTCGTGGTCCGTCGACGCTCGCCCGGAGCACAATCGGACCACGGCTAACGCATAGATAAGACCGTCAACGCCGGATTTCACCCCGCCTTTGCCACCGCCCGACGCGCCAGCACGCCGACCAGGTGGGCGCGGTATTCGGCGCTGCCGTGGATATCGCTGTTGAGGTTGTCGGCCGGGATGGTCAGGCCTTCGAGCGACTTCGGCGAGAAGCGCTTTTTCAATGCCTCCTCGAACGACGGCACCCGGAACACGCCCTGCTGGCCGGCCCCGGTCACCGCCACCCGGATTTCCGAGCTGCGTTTCGACACGAACACGCCGACCAGCGCAAAGCGCGACGCTGGGTTACGGAATTTCTCGTAGGCGGCTTTTTTCGGCAGCGGAAAAATCACCTTGGTGATGATTTCGTTCGGCTCCAGCGCAGTCTCGAACATGCCCTTGAAGAAAGCGTCAGCCTCGATGCGGCGCTTGTTGGTCACGATGGTGGCGCCGAGGCCGAGGCAGGCGGCCGGATAATCGGCGTTGGGATCGTTGTTGGCGACCGAACCGCCGATTGTGCCGCGATGACGCACCGCCGGATCGCCGATCATGTGGGCGAGCGCCGCCAGTGCCGGCAGGCTTTCCTGCACCACCGAAGATGCCGCCACCTCAGCGTGCCGCGTCATCGCCCCGATCACCAGCGAACGGCCCCGCAGCTCGATCTCCGACATGCCTTCGATGGTGCCGAGATCGATAATGTTGGCCGGCGAGGCCAGCCGCAGCTTCATCGTCGGCAGCAGCGTCTGCCCGCCCGCCAGCAGCTTCGGGTCATCGAGCTTCTCCAGCATATTGGTGGCTTGCCGCAGACCGGACGCGCGATGATAGGTGAATGCGTACATCAGTGTTCTCCAGCTAGAGCATGATCAGGAAAAGTGGGGGACCGATTTTCCGTCCGATCATGCGACCAAATAATAAATTAGAGCGGGTTTACCTCTTCGATCGATTCATTCCAATGCAAACCCGCTCTAGTGTTCGACGCGGCCGCTGCGGCCGCTATTGACCTTCTGGATGGCAGCCCAGACCGCCGCTGCCGTTGCCGGCATCGCCAGGTCTTCGCTGCCGATCGCATGAGTGATGGCGTTGATGACCGCGGCGGGCGCCGCGATCGCTCCGGCCTCCCCGCAGCCCTTAATGCCGAGGGGGTTCGACGGACATTTGGTTTCGGTGATGCCGATGTGGAACGACGGCAGGTTGTCGGCGCGCGGCATCGTGTAGTCCATGAACGAGCCGGTCATCAGCTGGCCGTCGCGATCATAAACTGCGCCTTCCATCATTGCTTGGCCGACGCCCTGGGCGATACCACCATGGACCTGGCCCTCGACGATCATCGGATTGACCAGCACGCCGAAATCGTCGACTGCGGTCCAGTTCACGATCTCGGTATGGCCGGTTTCCGCGTCGATCTCGACCTCGCAGATGTGGCAGCCGGCGGGAAAGGTGAAATTGACCGGATCGTAGAACGCGCCCTCCTTCAGGCCGGGCTCGAGCTGCTGCCCGGAGAACTTGTGCGCGATATAGGCGTGCAGGGAAACGTCAGCCCAGGCCGCCGATTTGTCGGTACCGGCGACAGTGAACTTTCCGTCCTTGAACACGATATCGGTCTCCGCCGCCTCCAGCAGATGGGAGGCGACCTTCTTGGCTTTGGCCTCGACCTTGTCGAGCGCCTTTACGATCGCCGACATGCCGACCGCCCCGGAGCGCGATCCATAGGTGCCCATGCCAAACTGCACCTTGTCGGTATCGCCATGCACGATGGCAACATTGTCGATCGGAATGCCGAGCCGTTCCGCCACCAGCTGCGCGAACGTGGTCTCGTGACCCTGGCCATGACTGTGGGATCCGGTGAGGACTTCGACCGAGCCGGTCGGATTGACCCGCACTTCGGCCGATTCCCACAGGCCGACGCCGGCCCCGAGCGATCCGACCGCCTGGCTCGGCGCGATGCCGCAGGCCTCGATATAGGCGGACACCCCGATCCCGCGCAGCTTGCCTTCGCGCGCTGAATCGCGCTTGCGCTTGCCGAAGCCCTTGTAGTCCGCGAGTTCGAGCGCCTTCTTGAGCGAGGCCGGATAATCGCCGGTGTCGTAATTCATGATCACCGGGGTCTGATGCGGGAATGTCCGCACGAAATTCCGCTTGCGCAATTCGGTCGGATCGATCCCGAGTTCGCGCGCACCAACTTCGACCAATCGCTCGACGACGAACGTTGCTTCCGGCCGGCCCGCCCCGCGATAGGCGTCGACCGGGACCGTATTGGTATAGACCGCGTCGACCTCGCAATAGATCTGCGGAATCGCGTATTGGCCCGACAGCAACGTCGCGTAGAGATAGGTCGGCACCGAGGAAGAGAATGTCGACATGTAGGCGCCGAGATTGGCGACGGTCTTCGCCCGCAAGCCCAGAATCTTGCCGTCGGAATCGAACGCCATCTCGGCGTGGGTGACGTGGTCGCGCCCATGCGCGTCGGCGAGGAAAGCTTCCGAACGATCCGACACCCATTTGACCGGGCGGCCGACTTTCCGCGACGCCCACAGGCACACGACCTCTTCGGAATAGATGAAGATCTTGGAGCCGAAGCCGCCGCCGACATCGGGGGCGATCACCCGCAGCTTGTGCTCCGGAGCGACGCCGACGAAAGCGGAGATCACGAGGCGCGCGACATGCGGGTTCTGCGTCGTGTTCCACAGGGTGTAGCTTTGCGAGCCGGCGTCATAATCACCGATCGCAGCGCGCGGCTCGATCGCGTTCGGCACCAGGCGATTGTTGACGATGTCGAGCTTGGTGATGTGGTTGGCCGATCGGAAAGCGGCTTCAAGCGCTTTGGCGTCGCCGAGATGCCAGTGGTAGATGGCATTATGGGTTGCCGCCTCGTGGATCTGCGCCGCGTCCTTCGATTGGGCGAGCGCCGGATCGACCACCGCCGCCAACACCTCGTAATCGACCTGCACCTTTTCGGCGCCGTCTCGCGCCTGCGACAGGCTCTCCGCGATCACCACTGCCACCGGATCGCCGACGTAGCACGCCTTCCCGGTCGCGATCGCCGGATGCGGCGCCATCTTCATCGGCGAGCCGTCCTTGGAATGGATCATCCACCCGCAGATGAGATTGCCGATCTTGTCGGCGGCAAGATCGTTCCCGGTCAGCACGGCGAGGACACCGGGCAAGGCCGCTGCCGTCTTGGTGTCGATCGCTTTGATCCGGGCGTGAGCATGGGGCGAACGTACGAAGGAGATGAAGGTCTGGCCGGCGCGGTTGATGTCGGCAGTGTATTGGCCATGACCGGTAACGAAGCGGAAGTCTTCCTTGCGGCGCACCGACGCGCCGATTCCGGTCGCGCTCATGGCGGTTATCTCCCTGCAGACTTCTCCTGATCCCGGATTGATGCGGCCGCTCTATTCGGCGGCCTTTTGCGCGCTCGCACCTTGCCCCATGGCCTTGGCGCCGGCAGCGATCGACTTGACGATGTTATGATAGCCGGTACAGCGGCAGATATTGCCTTCGAGCTCCTCGCGGATCGTGCGTTCGTCGAGGTCGTACCCCTTGCGGTTGACCATGTCGACGGCGGTCATGATCATGCCGGGCGTGCAATAGCCGCACTGCAACCCGTGGTTTTCGCGAAACGCCTCCTGCATCGGGTGCAACTCCGTCGCACTCGGCGCCAATGCTTCGATGGTCATGACGTCGGCGCCTTCGGCCTGCAACACCAGCATGGTGCAGGATTTAATCGCCTTGCCGTTGACGTGAACGACACACGCCCCGCATTGCGAGGTATCGCAGCCGACATGGGTTCCGGTGAGCCGCAGATGCTCGCGCACGAACTGCACCAGCAACGTGCGCGGATCGACATCCGCGGCGACGGCTTTGCCGTTCACCGTCAGGGACACGCGGGACATGGAGGCTCCTCCTCGAAAATCCTGGCCGAATGGCCCAACTCCCGGCCCGTTTGGAACGACGGGCCGCGGTCCGCAGCCGAATCGAGGCGTTTTTGACCTGTTTTCAGGCTGGGAGCAAGTTCAAGTCTGGACCCGCCGCGTGGGGGCGGTCAAGTAGGCCCGCCCGAGAGCGCAATCCGGCGAAGTGGACACCGGTTCGCCGCGAGATTGCGCGACAAACGCATGAATCGAGAGCCTGATCTGATTCTGCTTTCTGGATCAGGCTCTAGGCCGCAGTCTGACCCGGGGGAGCCGAACCGACAGCGGCGGCGAACTTGTTGAAAAAATCGTCTGCGAGCTTTTTGGCAGCACCGACCACCAGGCGTTGGCCGAGCTGGGCGAGCTTGCCGCCGATCTGGGCCTCGACATTATAAACCAGCAGCGTTCCGCCATCCTTTGGCGTCAGCACCACGGTAGCGCCGCCCTTGGCAAAACCGGCCACGCCGCCTTCGCCTTCGCCCGAAATCTTGTAGCCATTGGGCGGATCCAAGTCGGTGAGATGCACCCGGCCTTTGAATTTCGCCTTCACCGGCCCGATCTTGGTGGTCGCCACCGCCTGGAATTCGGTGTCCGAAACCTTGTTGAGTTCCTCGCATCCGGGGATGCAGGACTTCAACACCTCGGCGTCGTTGAGCTTGGCCCAAACGTCTTCGCGCGGCGCTGAAAGTTGCACCTCGCCCGCCATTGTCATCGCCATCGCACTTGCTCCGTTCCGCGCTCACCGGTCGAACGCCAAGGGTCGCCGCACCGTTTGATGCCGACACCCAAGACGTGGATGCCCGCGACAAGCGCGGGCATGACAGAATTAGCGACCCGGTCATACGCCCTCGCGCGGAGGGTGGAAAGGGTATTTGAAGCAGCAGCCATGGTCTTGCCGGTAGTCGCGAACATCAGGGTTGGCGCGGCCGGCGTGGACCGCTAATTGTACGCATACCTGCCATGACCGAGCCCTTGCTGTCGTCGCTGTTTGCCCCCCTGTTTTCGAGCGCGGCCATGCGCGCCGCGGTCAATGATCCCGCACGCCTGCAACGCATGCTGGATTTCGAGGCCGCACTCGCGCGCGCCGAAGCCGATCTCGGTGTCATCCCGGCGAGTGCATCCGGGCCGATCGCCGCCGCATGCGTTGCCGACAGGTTCGATTTGGCGGCGCTCGCCGCCGCCGCCCCCGCCGCGGGCAACGTACTCATTCCGTTGGTCAAGGCGCTCACCGCCGCGGTCGCCAAGAACGACGCCGACGCCGCCCGCTATGTGCATTGGGGCGCGACCAGCCAGGATGTCATCGATACCGCGCTGGTGCTGGAATTGCGCGCCGGTATCGATGTGCTGGTTCTCGATCTCGATCGCGCCATAACGGGCTTCACAACGCTGGCCGAACGCCACCGGCAAACGGCGACGATTGCCCGCACCTGGCTGCAGCATGCACTGCCGATGCCGTTCGGCCTCAAGCTTGCCGGCTATGCGGCGGCGCTTGCGCGTGCACGCGACCGGCTCAAACGCGTGCGCCGGGAGGCCCTGGTGTTGCAATTCGGCGGCGCCGCCGGAACACTGGCGGCGCTCGGCGAGCGCGGCCTCGAGGTCTCACAACGCCTTGCCGCATTGCTCGACCTGCCGTTGCCGGACAGCCCGTGGCACAGCCACCGCGACCGGCTGGCGGAGGTTGCGGCGGTGCTCGCGATCCTCTCCGGCAGTTGCGGCAAGATCGCGCGCGATGTGTCGCTGCTGATGCAGACCGACGTCGCCGAGGCGTTCGAGCCGGCCGCGCCCGGCCGCGGCGGCTCCTCCACCATGCCGCAGAAGCGCAACCCGACGGCATCGGCCGCGGTGCTCGCGGCGGCGGCGATCGCGCCGCAGCTCGCCGCCACCATCCTCGCCGGCGAAATCCAGGAGCACGAGCGTTCGACCGGCCCCTGGCAAGCGGAGTGGCCGGTATTTCCCGCACTGCTGCTGGTCGTCTCGGGCGCGCTCGCCGGCGTCGTCGACATTGCCGAGGGTCTCGATGTCGATCCCGAGCGCATGCGCGCCAACCTCGATTCCACCCACGGACTGGTGATGGCGGAAGCGATCTCGTTCGCGCTCGCCGCCAAGATCGGCAAGCATAACGCCCACGCCCTGATCGAAGCGTCGAGCCGCAAGGCCGTGGCCGAAAAACGCCACCTCGCGGCGGTGCTCGCCGCCGACGATCGCGTCACCGCGCAGCTGTCGGCCGACGAACTCAAGCAGCTGTTCGACCCGCTGTCCTATCAGGGCGTCGCGCAGACCTTCATCGATCGCATGCTCGCGCACGCACGGGACACCCATCGGTAAAGCGGTGTCCGACAACACCAAGTGAGGAGAAACGTCGATGCCGGTGATCATGTCCGACGGCTGTCCGCTTCACGTCGAGATCGAGGGCCCGGAACACGCTCCGACCTTGATGCTGTGCAATTCGCTCGGCACCGACCTGCACATGTGGGATCCGCAGGTGGAGGCGTTCACCCGCGACTTCCGTCTGGTGCGTTACGATCGCCGCGGCCATGGCCAGTCCGGCGCGCCCAAGGGCCCCTACAGCATGACGCTGCTCGGCCGTGACGCGCTCGCCATCATGGACGGATTGGGTGTCGCAAAAGTGAGCTGGTGCGGATTGTCGATGGGCGGCATGGTCGGCCAATGGCTCGGCGCCAATGCGCCGGAGCGGATCGAGCGGCTCGTGCTGGCCAACACCTCCTGCTATTACCCGGTCAAGGATCCCTGGAACGACCGCATCAAATTTGTGACCGCGAAAGGTCTCGCCGCCATCGTCGACCAGAACATGGAACGCTGGTTCACCAAGGACTTTCGCGAACGCGAGCCGGCGACGATCGCCCGCATGACCGAGATGTTCGTCAAAACTCCGCTCGACGGCTATGTTGGCTGCTGTGCCGCGGTGCGCGACATGGATCATCGCGAGCTGCTGCCCAGGATTGCTATACCGACCCTGATCATCGCCGGCCGCGACGACGTCGCGACCCCGGTCGAGAACGCGATCTATATCCAGACCCGCATCCCCGGCGCCGCGCTGACCGTGCTCGACGCGGCCGCCCATATTTCCAATGTCGAGCAGCCCACCGCCTTCACCGCCGAGGTGCTGGGCTTCCTCGGTCAGCGAAAATAGCAAACGGCTTTCGTCCCAGAAAATTCGTCGCTCAACGCAATGGACAAGGAAGATCTCCCATGGATGATCGTGAACGCCACCAGGCCGGCATGGCCAAGCGCCGCAAGACCCTCGGCAATGCCTGGGTCGACAAGGCGAGTGCGAGCCAGACGCCGTTCAATGCCGAATTTCAGGATTTCATCACCCGCTATGCCTGGGGTGAGGTCTGGACCCGGCCGCACTTCGACGAGCGCATCCGCCGCGTATTGGTGATCGGCACCATGATCGCGCTCGACAAGTGGGACGAATTCCGCATGCACGTGCGTGCCGCGCTCGTCGAAGGCGGATTTACCCCCGATGACATCAAGGAAATCATCCTGCAGCAGGCGATCTATTGCGGCGTGCCGGCGGCAAACCACGCGTTCAAGCTGGCCGGAGAAATTCTGGCGGAGATGAAGAAGGGCTAGCGCCCCTCGCACCCCGCATCGTCACGAAGCGACCGCCGTCGTCAAATCGGACGGCGGCCGCACTGCGATACTCAATCCCGCTCAGCGACCGTTGCCGGGAAAATCCACGCCACGGTTGAAATCGCTGCGCAGTTGCGCCCGCAGATTCGGATCCGGGTCGTAGGTGTACGAAGGATAAGTGCCATAGCGGCTGCTGTAGGACGGCGTGCCGTAGCCATAGGGCGAAATGGGATAGCCGTGATGATGGTGGCGAGACTTCGCCAGCGCGAGCGTCGGTGCGGCAAGCGCCGCGGCCGCAACTAGCGCCGCGGCAACAACAGATAATTTCATGGCTTAACCTCCCGGTGATTGCGGATCCTCGACATCAATTCCGTTTCGGCGACCCGGTTCCCTGCGTCCCGCGTCCGCCGCGGATTGACTAACTGCTCATCCCCAGCAAGCGTGCGGCGTTGCCGCCCAGGATCGCGACCTTGTCGTCGTCGCTCAGGCTGGTGGTCGCGAACACGTGATCCACCGGATGTCCTTCCCACGGGAAGGGGTTGTCGCTGCCGAGCATGATCTGGCTGATGCCGACCTGCGCCACCAGGTGACGCAACGCCTCCGGCGTAAACACCAGCGAATCGAAATAGAGCTGGTTCAGATATTCTGTCGGCTGCTTCTTCAGCTTGATTTGGCAGTTTTGCGGGGAAATGACGCAGCCGTGATCCGACCGCGGCGCGTAGGACGGCAGATAGCCGCCGCCATGCGCGGCCAGCACCTTCAATCCGGGAAAACGATCCAGCGTCCCCTCGAAGATCAGGTGCTGCAGCGCGATGGTGGTGTCCAGCGGATAGCCGATGGTGTTGACCAGATAACCGCTGCCGGCGAGCTTCTTGGCCAGTTCCGGCGTGCCTTGGGGATGAATAAAGAGCACCGCGCCAAGTTCCTCGGCCTTCGCCCACACCGGATGAAACTTTGCATCGGAAAAGGCCTCGCCGGCGACGTTTCCACCGATCGCCGCCCCGCGCATGCCGAGCTTCTTCACCGCGGTCTCGAGCTGCTGCACGGCGAGGTCCGGCTCCTGCAGCGCGAGTGAAGCAAAAGCGGCAAAGCGATCGGGATGTGCCGCGCACAACTCCGCCAGCTTCTCGTTCTGCAATTCGACGATCTTGGCGGCGATATCACGCTCCTTGCGGTACCAGAATGGATTGATGGAGAGCACCTCCATGTCGATCGCCTGGGAGTCCATGCTGCGCAGCCGGTCCGCAATCACCATGAACTGGTCCTGCGCGCCCTGCGACGGGGTCACGACATTCTCGCCCCCCATCAGCGCGACCGCCTCATGAAAGTGGCAATGCGCATGCACATCGATGGTCTTGACGCGCTTGCCGTTGACGCTCACCGGCAGCGTATGACCGCCAGGACTTTGCGCCCGCACCGCGCCAATCATTCCGCAGCCGCAAAACATGATGCCGCTCGCGGCAACTGCGCCGCTGCCCTTGAGAAAGCCTCTCCGAGTCGTCATTGCTGAACCCTTCCTCCCTGGCCGCCTATGACGCGGCCTTGCGGCCGATCATGACGGAGGCGGCGGTCGGGGTCCAGATGTCGCGGCGTCAAACCGGTCGAACCGCGATCGACGGATGCGGCCCGTCGGCGCCAGCAGCCGTTCACTCCGCCGGGGTGGCGGCGACTTCGTGCTCGGGCGTCGGCATCACCGACGCGGCAACCACGGGATCACGGCTCAAGGCGTACAGGAACGCGGCAACCACCGCATAGGCGATCGCGACCGTCGGCGTGACTGCCAGTCCGACCGATTGCCCATGCATGAAGCCGAAGAACGTCAGCACCGCACCCGCGGCAGCGAACGCCGCGGCATTGACGAATTGCCTGTCGGTGACGAACGCGCCGATCGCACCGAGCACCAGACCGGTGAGGATCGATCCGCCGCCAAGAATGTCGAGCCCCTGGTAGAGCACGCCGACCGCACCGAGCTTGTCGAAGCCGATCGCAGCCGCGCTGGTTCCCGCGGCGCCGAGTGCGCCGTCCATCAACGTCTTGCACCAGCCGGCGAGATGCGGCGTCAGCGCCAAAACGATCGCCGGTGCGTGGGTCGTCGGCGTCGTCTGGAACGCCTGCGCACCGATCAGCATGCCGATATAGAGCAGGATCGGCGATATCGCGACCACCGGAACGATCGCCAGCAGCAGCGAGATGATTCCGAACCATGACAGCGCGATCACCATCAGCCCGGTCGCGGCCGAATAGCCGATGCGGCCGCCCATCGCCTTCCATCCGGGATGGCCGATATAGACCGCGTTGATGAACGGATTGCCCATAAGGCAGCCGATCAGGCTGACGAAGCCGTCGGCGGTGAGCACCCGGGTCGTCGGATAGGGATCGCCGGCCGCCTCGGCGCTCTCCACATTGTCCATCGCCTCGACCAGATCATAGATGCCGAACGGAATCGCAGTGACCAGGATGACTCCGAGATATTGGAAGCCCGAGAACACGTGGTCGACGGCCGGGATTGGAAACGAGAATCCGAAATTGGCATAGGCGCCGACCACGCCCTTGATGCTCAAGCCGCCATAGTTGAGGCCGAACAGATCGGAGCCCCAGGCGATCAGCATGCCGACCGCGATGGCGACGAGGCCGGCGGGAATTCCTTTCGGATATTTGAAACCGCCGAACCAGCTCACCAGAATGATCGCAAAGCACGGCAGCCCGATCATCGGCGTCATGTAGATTTCCAGCGCGGGACGCATGGAAATGAAGGTGATGGAGACGCCAGCGAGCGTGCCGAGCAGGGCCGCCCGCGGCGTGATCCGCCGCACGATCGGCGCAATGAAACCGCCGATCATCAGGATGAAGCTCTGGAAGAACACCCACACCAATCCGGCTTCCCAGCCTTTGATCGGGTCGTTGGTCTTCAGCGTGATCGGCAGCATGATCACGAAGGTGACGATGAACATGTGCGGAACGCTGACGCCGGAGGGCAGCGCGCAAACGTCGTTGCGCCCGGTCCGTCGCGCCAGCCGATAGGCCAGAAACGCGTAATAGAGCGTCGACAGACACATCATCATGCCGAGCGCCGGCAGGATGCGACCGAACACCAGGGAGTCCGGCATTTTCAGCACGAAGCGCAACAGGCCGGTCAGCACCAGCATGTTGACCAGAATATTGGTGCCGAAGCCGAAGAACGCGTTCCAATCTCCGGCCGTCCACAATGCCGGGCGATACGTTTGCGTCGTCATCACGCGCTCCCCTCGTTCGCAACCCGCCGGCGCGCCGCGTTCCTGACCGGATCAGATTGATCGCATCGACATAGACCGTCCCGCCGCACCGGAAGATTCGCCCTGCGACCGCGAGCGGGATCGCAATCGAAGTTCGGCTGCCGGCGCGGCGGGAAAAAGCATCAGAATCCGAAACCGAAACCCGCGTACACGACGCCGATATCGCGATGCGCGCTCGGGAAGTTTCCGATGACGTTCGACGCGCCACCGGCCGCGCCGGTGAACTCCTGCGCTCCCAACAATGCGTCGTTGATGATGTGATAGTAGCGGGCGCCGCCCTTCACGTACCAATTGCCGAATTGCTTCGGCACGACCGCATCGAGCGCCAGTTTGCCCTGCAGACCGGTTGAGACCACGCCGGCATTGCTGAGCGAACACGGCGAACTCGACAGGGTGCCGCAGGCATTCGTGGTGCCGTCGTTCCGGTTCCAATAATCCGTCGGACCGACGGTGACCCAGGTCGGCGCCGTCAGCACCAGCGGCAGGCCGGTATACTTCACCGTATCGAGTGTCGGCACGATTCCGAGTTCTACATCGTAGGTATCGCCCTTCTTGCCGAGGACGACCGTCGAGGGTCCTTGGATTTCATAAAACAGCTTAGCGTAGGGATGGATCGGAATCGGCCAGCCCCAGCTGGTGTCGTCATAGGACAGACTGAACTCAATATTGTGCTCAGTGGCCGGGAAACTGGTGGCGAGATCAGCCGCCGGCGGAATGAACTCGATATATTGCGCACCGAACGTCCAATCCCGCGCGAACACCACGTTCATGCCGACCCACCAGTCGAACTCGTTCCACGCCCCGACATGCGGATCGTGCTGTTCGCTCCACAGATCGTTCCACACGCCGGCATTGAAGCTGACGTCGTTGAAGAAGCCGCCCTTGTTCTTGTAGACGTCGAGCGCCAGTCCGGAGGCCACCTGGGTGGTCAATCCGGTTCGGGTCACCAGCAAGCCACGAGGCGTGATGTAGTCGTTGAGGAAGGTCACGTCGACGAAGCCGTGAACATCCAGTGCCGGCGGTGGCGGCGGCGGCGCCTTGAGCGGCATCAGGTCGGCCGCAAAGGCGCAGTCGCCCGTTGTCAGCAAACCCACGGTCGCGAGCGCAAACCCCATTCGATGAAATTGCATTGAAGCACTCTCCATACCCCTGCCACGCTCAACCCCCCGCAAATCCGACCTGTGGCGTCGCAACGATTTCTTTGAAAATCCGGCTCCCCGCACGACCGCGCCGCTTTTGCAGGCATTGTCGTCTCAACCGGAACGCAAAGAACTCCGTCGGAAATGGGCGCAATCTTTCGACGATCGCGGAGATGAATTCGCAAGCGTTATGCCAAATTTGATCAGCGAAATACGTGCGTGCCGAGCGTGACGGCAATGTCACACTTGCCTATTTTTACAGGGAAAACGCACACATCGTAGAACCGCGAGGCGGGCGGATTTCGGCATGTGCAAGACCGCAAGCGACGGTCAGAAAGGCAGCGATCAATTTACAGTCATCAATCGTTCATAATTGCGTCACACGGCGCAAATGACGCTTCAGCGCCAAAGTTGTCATGTTTCCGATCACCCGCACACGCTCAGCTCGTCACTGCCAATATTCTGAGCAGCGGCTTCGAGCCCGACACCCAGCCGAAGATTCCACCCTGGGCCTTGATCATCGCCAGGCCCATCTCATGAAATTCGGCGAAATAGGACGCGCAACAATCCGCCAGCACGATGCAGCGGAAGCCCCGATCGTTGGCCTCGCGCACCGTCGTGTTGACGCAGACTTCGGTGGTGACGCCACAAACGAACAAGGTGTCGATCGCGCGGTTGTGCAGCATCAACTCGAGATCGGTCTGATAAAAAGCGCCCTTGCCCGGCTTGTCGATCACCGGTTCGCCGGGGATCGGATAGAGTTCAGGGATGATATCATGGCCCGGTTCGCCGCGGATCAGGATGCGCCCCATCGGACCTGGCGCGCCGATACGCTGGGCTGGGTCGCCGCGCGCGACCTTCAGGGGTGGTGCATCAGAGAGATCAGGGCGATGGCCCTCCCGCGTGTGGATCACCAGGACGCCGGCACGGCGTGCCGCCCCGAGCACGTCCCGACAGGGCGCGACCGCCGCCTGCAGCCGCGAGACGTCATTGCCGAGCGCGGCGCCGAAGCCGCCCGGCTCGAGAAAATCCCGTTGCATGTCGATAATGATCAGCGCTGCGCTTTCAAGATCGACCGCGACCGGCGCGGGCTCAGCGTCGATTGTTGCGATTGACAAGCATCCTCGCTCCTGGTTCGGAGATTTCTTGCTCCGCCCCAATTCGATCGACAAGTTTCCGGCGCCTGCGCCCCGGGCCGTTCGCCCATGGTTCGAGCACACAAGCACAAAATGCGCCAAGATACGAAAAGCAACCATGCCGGTTCGCGCGCGCTAAGCGGTGTCGAGTCGAGCGAAATGCGCAAGCGAACGCCCAAATGCGCCACCCGCGCTGTCGCGGCGCATGCCCCGGGCCGACGAAGCGATGTCGCATTGATTCGGGCCCGCAAAAGAAAAGATTTTTTCAGCGCAGACAAACCGTTGAGCGGCACGTTGCGTCGGTCAGCGTTGCATCGATCCGCGTCCGGAAATGGACGGGCTCGGCAAACGCTACTGGCTGAATGCAGCGCAGGCGCCGCAACTGGAGGATCGCATCGCATACTCGGCAATGCTGGGGGCGACGGCGCCTGCAACCGTGGACGCGAGCAAGTTCCACGCCAGCATTTGGACGTCGCGGACCTCATGTCCGGTCGACAACCGCCATTCCACCGGAGTACCAGTGCCAAGATCGCGAATGCTTCAGGCGGATATCTTGCGGCTGTCTTTGAGCAGTCCGAGCCGCAGCAGACTTTCGGCGGTGGCGACGATGCAATCCTCATTCGAACGCGGTGTCCACCCGAGCAGGCGCTTGGCCTTGGCGTTGGTGGCGTTCTTGCGGGTGCCGAGTTCGGGCAGGATCTGACGTACGGCCGGATCGAAGATCGCGGCGATGTGCACCAGCCAGTTGGGCAGTTCCCGGGTGGGCACTCGCCTGGCGGCGGCACCCATGCGCGCCCTCAGCACCTTGGCGACATCGAGCACCGACACGAAATCGCCGGCGACAGCGAGGAAGCGTTCACCCTTGGCAGCGGCCTGAGTCATCGCGCGCAGATGCAAGTCCGCGACGTCGCGAACGTCGACGGCACCGAACCGCAGCCGCGGGCATCCGGGAATGGCGCCGTCCATCATGCGCTGGACCACGAGGATCGAGGTCGAATAATCCGGCCCCAGCACCGGGCCGAACACCCCCACCGGATTGACGACAGAAAGTTCGAGGTCACGTCCGTCATCGGCAATGAAATCCCAGGCCGCGCGCTCCGCCAGAGTCTTCGATTTCACATAGGCGGTGACGCCGCCGCCGTCAGGATTGGCCCAGTTGGTCTCGTCGAACGGCTTTTGCTGCGCGGGCTGCCCGTAGCCGACCGCCGCGAAGGACGAGGTCAAGACCACGCGCTTGACGCCGGCATCGCGCGCTGCGCGCAGCACCCGGAGCGCGCCATCGCGCGCGGGCACGATCAGTTCGTCCTCGTGCTTGGGAACCGTAGCAGGAAACGGCGATGCCACGTGCAGCACAAATTCGCAGCCGGCGACGGTGTCGTTCCAGCCGGCGTCATGTTCAAGATCGGCCACGACGAAGGACAGACGCTCGCCGGACTGCCCGCCGCGCTGGAGCATGGCGCGCACATCGCCCTCGCGCTTCAGGCTGCGCACCGTTGTGCGCACCTGATGACCCGCGGCCAGGAGTTGCAGAATGCAATGGCTGCCGATGAAACCCGAGCCACCGGTCACCAGAACTGTGCTCATTGCCGCCTCACCCAGCTATTTTCCAAAGCCGCATTTGATTGATCGCTGTAGCAAGGTGGCAGTTGGATCCCGGCGCGAGCCTTTTCAAGAGGGGTGTGCCCGGGGGGACCCCACGTTCCATGCGTTGCTCTTGAATTGTGATGGAATGAGCACGTTGTGGTATCTCAAGTCATATCGACGATGGTTTTGATAGCCAACAGCTATGTTCGGTCGTGGTATCCATGGTTCGCGCGCCAACGGCATCGATTTGGTCGCGCTCGACGAGGCGACATTGACCGACGATAAACAGCTCCCTCGAACCTTGGCTGAGGCTCTGAATGAAGCCGCCATCGCCCAGGCGTCGCTCAATGCGCGCCTGTTGATGTACCGCGATCAAAGCCGTCGCCTTCGGCCGGACTTCGCCAAAGCCTATGACGACCTGGTGATGCGACTGGGCGTGCTGGACCGGGACGAGGTTGGCCCCCGCCTCGGCGAGGCGATGCCTGATTTCGACCTCCCAGACGAGAACGGCAAGTTGGTATCGCTCGCCTCGTTACTGCAGACCGGCCCGGCGGTGATCAGCATCAATCGAGGCCATTGGTGTCCCTACTGCAAGCTGGAATTGCGCGCGCTCGCGAGCATCGTCGGCGAGATCAACGCATTGAATGCACGGATCGTCTCGATCATGCCGGACAGCGCACAATTCACCGACCGCTATGCCAGACAGAATGAAATTCCGTTTCCGATCCTGAGCGATATCGATCTCGGCTATTCGCTCTTGCTCGGCTTGATCTTCTGGGTCGGCGCCGATGTCCGACAGCTGTATGAGCATGCCGGTGTCGATCTGGAAAAGTACCAAGGTAACCAGACATTCTTCCTGCCAATCGCGGCGAAATTCATTGTCGGCCAGGACGGATTGGTCAAGGCGCGGCAGGTCAATATCGAATTTCGCGAGCGCATGGAGCCGCAAGCCATTGTCGCGGTGCTCAAGCAATTGCACGCCCTCTGACGGCAGACGCGCCATGGTCGAACCCGCACAGGTGCGGTGAGGACCTCACGTGCCAAGCGCGGGCAGGTTAAGCAGTCGCGCTGCGTTGTTGCAGGCGATGTCGGCGCGCAACGCGTCGTCGAGCGCCACGCTGTCCATGAAATGGCCGGCCTCTGCGATCGATTCAAACGGGTAATCGGCGGAAAACATCACGCGTGACGCGCCGAGCGCGGCGAGCGCGCATTGCAGCGGCTCGGCCGAATACATCCCCGACAAGGTGACCGCGATGTTGTCGCGGATATATTGCGACGGCTCCTTTTTCAGCTTCACCCCATAGAGCTTGGCGCGGCTGTCGAGGCGCCACAGCAGGTAGGGCAATGTTTCCCCGAGATGGCCGAGCAGAAGTCGCGCCTTGGGAAAGCGATCGAATACCCCGCCGAACACCATGCGCAACGCGTGCGTGCCGGTCTCCACGCCCCAGCCCCAGGTCGAGCGGGTGAGTTCCTTGTATGGACCGAACGAAGCGTAGGCCTGCACCGGATCGGCCGGATGCAGGTAGATCCAGGTCTGCAATTCCTCGGCCTTGGCCCAGAACGGATCGAACTGCCGCTCGTCGAGATAGTGTCCAAGGGTCTGGCCGTTGATCATCGCGCCCTTGAAGCCGAGCTGCGTCGCGCAGCGTTCGAGTTCGGCAGCGGCCGCGACCGGATCCTGCAACGCGATATGGGCAAAGCCCTGATAGCGCTGCGGGCGCTTACCGATTTCGCGGGCGAGAAAATCATTGGCTTCCGCCGCCTTGGCGGTCGCGCGGCGGGCATCGGACTCGACCTGAACGCCGGGCCCGGCGATCGACAACACCGCCATCGCTATGCCGGCGCCGTCCATCTCGCCCAGGCGCAGATCGCCGAAATTGGTCAGCCGCGCCTGAATGGCCTCGAAGATTTTGGCCGGCACGTCCGCCATGGTCGGCCGCCAATATTCGTCGAGGCCCGGGGACATGAAATGTTCTTCAAGGGCGATTTTTCGCATTGAATCCTTCCGGTCGCGGTTCGACGCGCACCTATAAAGGGTGTCGCGACCGAAATCACCCTCCGCCTTGCTCGCGAAATTCCTGCGGGGTCTTGCCGGTCTGCTGCCGGAAGAATCTGGCGAAATGCGAAGGGTCGGAGAAGGCGAGGTCGTAGGCGATTTCGTGGATCGGCTGGAGTGTGAAGACCAGTTGGCGCTTGGCTTCGGTCAGCACGCGCTGGCGAATGAGATGCCCGGCGGTGACGCCGGTCGCGCGCTTGACGTGATCATTGAGGCGGTCCGGCGTCATCGCCAGCTTTTCGGCATAGAAGGCAAGCAGGCGCTGCTGGCGAAAATGTTCTTCCACCAGCCGTCGCAGCTTTTCCACCGTCGGATCGGCCGGCCGCAGCGTGACCGTGCCCGAGCGCGCGCGGCTCGCCGCCAGGCGCGCGACCTCGATTGCGATCAGGGCGAGATAGCCGTGCATTGCCAGCCGAAACCCTTCGCGCGCCAGAAACCGCTCCTCGTAAAGATCGGCACACAGCGCCGACAGACGATTGACCTCCGCGGCATCGGTCACCGGAACCACCGGTTCGGAGGCCAGCGCGCGGAGCCGGGCCATCGCCTCGCCCGAGCGTTCGCCGAGCGCGTGGGTGACGTCCTCGGTGAAACTCACCACCCAGCCCTCGGTCTCCTGCGGGAGAAACCGGAACCCATGCGCCACCGTCGCCGGCAACAGGATCGCCGCCGGCGCCACGAACGGCGTGGTCGCGGCCTCGTAGGTCATGTCGCCGCCGCCGCGCTCGATCAGAAGAATCTGAAACAGATTGCCGTGCCGGTGCGCGCGGATGGTCCAGTCGTGAATCGATGAGCGCGAGGAGATCGTTTCGATGTGGATGAAATCAAACGCCTGCTCGTCCGGCGGATCGCCGTAGAGGTGAAACAGCGGCAGGTTGCTCGCGGACAGCATCGGCGCAGCTTACGGGACACCGCGCGCGAGGGGAACGCTGCGCCGGAGTACCGCCGGCAAGGCCAGGCGGGCATAGCGCGGAAACGAAGAAGCCCCGCCGAGGCGGGGCTTCTGAAACTCGAGATTAGCGCTGACCGGACTGGCCCGGCTGCTGGGACTGCTGGCCCGGCTGGCCCGGCTTCTGCTGGCCGCCCTGCTGGCCAGGCTTCTGGCCACCCTGCTGCTGTTGACCGGGCTTTTGCTGGCCGCCCTGCTGACCGGGATTCTGCGGGTTCTGGTTCATGATGTTCTCCGAATGCCCTGCCCCGAAGACCAAGACCTATAGTCCAACCTGGTTCCTGGGGGTGCGACTTCGCGGCGAGATGGTAACCAATCCGCTGCTCGATTTGCTCGAATGACTCACAAAAATGCCGCCGGGCGGCTGCAACATATTGATCGAAATAAGCTATTAAATGACGCCTTGGGAATGGCCAGAATGACTATCTAATTACCGTCTAAGTTCCACCGGCGGCCTGCGCGTGAACACCCCTCACACGCTCTTATAGGCCCGCCCGTGATAGACCAGCGCCGGTCCGGCCGGTCCGAGCCGCACGGTTTCGACCGCGCCAAAGATCACGTTATGGCTCGCCACCGCCTTGATCTCGACCACACGGCAATCAAAGGCGACGACCGCGGTGGTGAGCGCCGGACACCCGGTCGGCAGCGTCGCCCAGGACCCGATTGCAAAGCGGTCTGACCCGGCGGCCCCGCGTCCCGCGAACACGTCGGCAATCGCGGCTGCTTCCGCATCCAGCGTATTGACGCAGAACACCCCGTTCTCTCGCAAAATGGGCGCGCCCTGGCTCCTGCGGTTGAGACAGACCAGCAGCATCGGCGGCTGATCCGACACCGAACATACGGCTGTGGCGGTAAAGCCGGTCCTGCCGCCGGCCCCGGCGGTGGTGACCACATGCACCGCGGCGCCCAGCCGGCTCATGGCGTCGCGAAACAACACCGGATCGACGGTCTTGATCGGGTCGGGGCCGATCGCCTCGAACGCACCCGCCATGGCGTCATCCGGACGCTGATCGATCCAGCTCATGCGCCGGCGCCTGGGTTTGTCTGCATCAATCAAACGAGCCACATCGGCACGCGTTGCGCAAGCCACGCAGGCGGCGGCACCCGCACCGGCCGGTTGCTCGAGACACCCTCGGCGACGGATTCTATCTGATCCATCACCATCGCAATCCGCTGCCGGCGCGCATGCTCCGGTTCCGGCGGTGGATCATCGATCAACTCGCGGTGTAGCCGGTCATCGCCGCCGCGGCTTGGCCTTCTTGGCGCCGGCTGCGGGCACCCCTTGATAGGCGACGTCGTCCGGATTGAGCCAGGAATTGGTGGTCCAGCCGTTCTCGTCGTAGTCGGCCATGCACTGGTCCGCGAGCCCGATCATCTTGTCGAGCGCGCCGGAGCCGCGCGCGTTCCACAGCGCCTGGATGCGGATGTCCTCGTGATTGCCGGCATAGTTCATTTCATAGAGCTCGTGGCGGCCACCGAACTCGGTGCCGACCGCGTCCCACAGCAGCTTCATGATCTTGATGCGCTCGCGATAGCCCATGCCGTTGGAGCCGCGCACGTACTTGGCGAGGTATTTGTCGATCTCGGGATTGTCGAAATCCTTGGCCGAGGACGGCAGATAGATCAGCGCCGAGGCGACGATCTTTTCCACGATCTCCTTGATCCGGCCATAAGCGTCCCCCGCGAACACCCGATAGCTCGCGCCCGATTGCGCGTTCGGCAACACGGTGTCGCCGACCCAAGCCACCGAATTCATCGCCATCGCGTCGGAGATCGCCCAGAACAGATTGCGCCAGGCGATCACTTCCCCGAGCAGCGCCTGATTGCCGCGGAATTCATCGGAGCCGGTCGCGCGCAGCGCCTTGGCAATGACCCCGACCATAAAGTCGAGCTTCACCGCGAGCCGCGTGCAGCCCTGGAACTGGTAACCGTTGAGGAACCCCGAACGCGGATAGAATACTTTGATCTTCTCGACGTCGCGGTGCAGCAGCACGTTTTCCCAGGGGATCAGCACATTGTCGAACACGAAGATGGCGTCGTTCTCGTCGAAGCGCGATGACAACGGATAGTCAAACGGCGTTCCCATCACGCTCGCCATCATCTCGTAGGACGCCCGGCAGAACAGCTTGACGCCGGGCGCATTCATCGGCGCGATGAACATCACCGCGAGATCGGAATCATTGATCGGCATGGCGGCGTTCTGGCCGAGAAAATTATAGTGGGTGAGCGCCGACGACGTCGCCACCACCTTGGCACCGGACACCACGATGCCGGCGTCGGTTTCCTTCTGAATGGTGATGAACACGTCCTTGACCTGATCGGCGGCCTTGGCGCGATCGACTGGCGGATTGACGATCGCGTGGTTCATGAACAGGACATTGTCCTGGGCGCGGCGATACCAGGCCTTGGCGTTGTCGGCGAACTTGTCATAAAAGGCATAGTTCGCGCCGAGCGTATTCATCAGCGACGCTTTGTAGTCGGGCGTGCGCCCCATCCAGCCATAAGTCATGCGCGCCCAATGGGCGATCGCCTCGCGCTGGCCGATCAGGTCCTCGCGCGAGCGCGCGACGCGGAAGAATTTGTGAGTAAAGCCGCCGGAACCGGTATCGGTCGGACAGGTCAGCACGCCCTGTGACGCCGGGTCATGCAGCGCATCATAGAGCCGCGCGATCGAGCGGGCGGCATTGCGAAACGCCGGATGGGTGGTGACGTCGTCGACCCGCTCGCCGTAGATGAAGACCTCGCGCCCATCGCGCAGACTCTCGAGATATTCCTGGCCGGTGAACGGCCGGCCCTTGGTCGCAATATAGTCTTCGGATTTGGTAGCGGTCATCGGGCGCTCCTTTGCATTTTATCTCAACATAGCGCGGGCCGTTGATGAAGCGCACCTTATCTTCGGGCAGCGCACCGACGACACGCCATCCGCGCAGCGAGAAAGATGGCCGCCGGCGCAACAACGGTTCAAGATCGCCCGATCGACCGTCCGCGGTCACCAACGGGCGTAGGCGAGGCTCGCCGCCGCAACGGTGCCGACGAACGTCAGCACGAAGAGATAGCGGCCGGTTTGCTCCACCAGGACGGCCGTCTGCCCACGCCCGGCCGTGCGCAACCGCTCAGCCACCAGCACGATCATGATGCAGAGCAGACACAAGGCAAAAAACATATAGAATCCGTACTCGACAGCAATGACATAGCCGACGTTGCCGAGCTGCGAGTTGATCGCCGAGAGCAGCACTGCGCCCGATAACGCGCCGGTGATTGCGACCGTGACCTTCTCCTTGACCAGAGCCGTCGGGAAATAGAGCGACGCAAACATGATCAACGCCATCAACCCAAGCGGCAGCAGGGTTTTGGCCAGCGTCGTAACCACCCGACGGCGCAAGTCCACAGTGATGTTGAATCCGGAGAGTTCACGCATGCGCTCGAGCCCGACCAGTCCGGGGTCGCCGAGAGCCGATTCGGTCACCAGGTTGTCGCGCCGCTGAATGACCCGCAACACCTCCCACTGCGTGAGGTTGCGAAAGGCCGAAGGCGCGGCTGCGCTGCCAAAGGTTTCCGCCCGCGCGGCGTCATGCGCCGTGGTCCTCTCGCCCGCAACGGCGGACGCGGTGATTGCGCGACTCGCCAGCATCTGGTCGGGGCTTTCTCCCGCTCCGGTGTCGAAGGATCGGCGATCAAGCACATAGACGAGGCGATCGGACGCCGCGCGCGCATTGAAGAAGCGGACAATCAGGGTCTGCCGATCGGCCGGATAATGATGCAGGTCGAAGTCGTTCTTGAAGTCGCCACGCATGCGCCAGAGGCGATAAGTCGTCCCGTCGTCGAGTTCACGCTCGGCCGACGGCCGCTTGCCGTCGAAACTCCCGCGAACGAGATCCGGAAAATCGAATTCCGCCGGATCGGCCCCGTTACCGCCGACGCCGCGGGCGAAGCGGATCCACAGATATAAGTCAGCCGTAAAAGCCGACTGGGCAATGTCGACGCGCGGAATTTCGTTCAGAAAGATTCCGGTATAGACCACCTGCTGACGGCGCGCGAAGTGTCCGGATCCCAGGTCCAGGACGGACCGCGCCGCGATTTCCGCGGGATCCGCGTTCGGGACCGGGACCAGTTGCAGCGGCGCAGATTCGAACAGACCGTTTTGGAACCGCCCGACCCTGACCGGTAATTGTCGGCCGCGTTCCGGCGTGAACCACAGCGGACCGGCGAGACCGGCCACCGCATGAGAGGGACCGTCGAGCGACGCGAGGTAGGCACGGATTTTGTCCCGCTGCGCGCGCAGATCGCTCGCCCTTTGAGATTGCAAGGGGGAGCTGCGCACCGCGGCAACCGCGAGGCGGGTCGCATCATAAGCCTGCGCTTCCACCCATGACGGTTCCCGCCCATAACGGGCACGGAACCTCGCGACGAACGCAACGGTTTCAGCGTTGGCGCTGTCGAGCATGATCGGCGAGGCCGCGTAGACGCCGTTGGTGAAGAAGCCGGGAGCGCGTTTCTCCTCAGGAAGATCGGCGAACAGGTGGGCAAATTTTTCGCCCGCGATGGCGCTGGGGCCAAGAACCGGTCCGTGGCTCCCCTGGCGCCGCAGCGCGGTCAAGACTGGTACCGCGTCGACGTCGATCATTGCGAGGACCACCGCAGGCTTGTCCGGGTCTGCTGCGGCCAGGCGAACAGCTTCGTCTCTTTCCGTGTCGGTTTTGAACGCGCGATAGGTCGCAGTAAGCTTAAGCCGCTGAGCGGCTGCCTTGAATCCGTCCGCGATCGGCCGACCGAAGCCATTGTCGCGATAGATCACGACCGCGCGCACACCACCGAGAATATGGCGAAGATAATTGGCGAGCGACTCGCCCATCTCGCTCGTGCTGAAGACCGCGCGGAAGGTCGTTGCATTGGCGGTGACGCCGTCACCATGGGCGGTCGGCACGATCGAAGCCATGCCGGCGTCGGCATAGATGGCGCCTGATGCCAGAGATGACGTGGTCAAAACCGGTCCGACCGCAACCAGCGCATCACTCGCGACGATTTGGCGTGCAACGTCACGGGCGCCATCATCGCTGCTGCGGTCATCGTAGATCGCGAGCGCAACGCGCGGAGCCTCGCCGTCCGCGTTTGCTTCGTCGGCCGCCAGATTGGCGCCGTCGAGATAGGGCCGACCATAGGTTTCGGCTGCCGCACCGAGGGAGCCAGCGATGGCAATCTTCGCAACCCTTGCGGGCGAGCCGAACATCATCGTTCGCGTCAACCATCCCGCTGCCGCAAGCAGCACCACTGCGCACACAAGATAGGGAAAATAGCGCATCGCTTTGACCCCATTGATCGAACCGATCATGGCAGCCTCCGGGTACTTAGATTGCTTGCAGGAGAAGACTTGCTCGCTCAGCCTCGACTACGCGGAGATGACGGCTTTTACGCCTTGTTCGCCCCTTTGCTGGCCGTTTTGGTCCCCGGACCGCCGGTAAAGCGAGCACCCACGACTTTACCTGCGGGGCGGCGGTTGCGGCAACGTCGACAACCACCGCGATCCACCACTTATTTCGGCAGCGCACGGCGAATATGCACCGTCTCCCGGATGATTCCGCGGCGGCTGCGTCCGCAGGCGTGTGCACCCGCGTTCGCGCGGATCGCGAAACAATCCTGGGCGGCGCCAAGACCACGGTGGAAGCGGCGAGTCGGACAAGGGTTCAATGGACGTCACGCGGGCGTTGCAGGATCAGCGCATGCGACCAACGACACAAGATCCGCTCCGGAACACGTCGCGCCGGTTGCCCGCTCCCGGGGGCCCTGTTAAGACTCCGCGGGGCCATCTCCAGCAAAGCTCGGGCGGATGTCTCCAAGCGCGTCGAGGGGACGCGGGCGGCCGGAATCGCAAGGGGATGCCTCTTCGAGGCGCGGCGGACGCATGGAAGTCTTTGTCCAACAGCTCATCAACGGCATCACTCTCGGGTCGATCTACGGCCTGATCGCCATCGGCTACACGATGGTGTTCGGCATCATCGGCATGGTCAACTTCGCCCATGGCGACGTGTTCATGGTGTCGGCCTTCATCGCGCTCATCACCCTGCTTCTGGTCACCAGCTGGATCGGTCTCGGATCGATCGCGCTCGCCCTCCTGATCGTTCTGGCGGTGGCCATGGTGCTGACCTCAGTCCTCAACTGGACGATCGAACGCCTCGCCTATCGGCCGCTGCGCGGCTCGTTCCGGCTGGCGCCGCTGATCTCGGCGATCGGGATGTCGATTTTCCTGATGAACTTCGTGCAGGTCGCGCAGGGTCCGCGCAACAAGTCGGTGCCGCCGCTGATCCAGGGCGAATTCGTGCTGATGGAAAATCACGGCTACCAAGTGACGCTCTCCTACAAGCAGTTGATCATCTGGGCCATCACCGCGGTGCTGCTGATCGCGTTCTGGTACCTGGTCAGCCGGACCTCGCTCGGCCGCGCCCAGCGCGCCTGCGAACAGGATCCGAAGATGGCGGCTTTGCTCGGGATCGACGTCGATCGCACCATCTCGATCACATTCGTCATCGGCGCGGCGCTCGCGGCAGTCGCCGGCACCATGTACCTCATCCATTACGGCGTCGTCAGTTTCGCCGACGGCTTCACCCCCGGGGTCAAGGCCTTCACCGCCGCGGTGCTGGGCGGTATCGGCTCGTTGCCGGGCGCAGTGATCGGCGGCCTGCTGATCGGCCTGATCGAGACCATGTGGTCGGCTTACTTCTCGATCGACTACAAGGACGTCGCTGCGTTCTCGATTCTCGCCATCACCCTCATCTTCCTGCCTCAGGGCATTCTCGGGCGGCCGGACGTCGAGAAGGTGTGAGATGGCGCAGATCGCAACGGCGCCCGCGCATTGGCTCGCCCTTCGGGAACCGACAGTGCCGCTGGCCTTGCCTCCCCCTGCAAGGGGGAGGTCGACGGCGAAGCCGGCGGGAGGGGGTCCGCTTCGGCGCCGCGATTGTCGCTCTCGCATCTCGTGGCGAATGCCGTCCGAGATCGCCTTCGCGGCACAAAGGTCTGCACTGCGCCGATTGACCCCCACCCCAACCCTCCCCCTTTCAGGGGGAGGGAGTCGGAAACAGCGGTAACAAAATGGCGGGATCGACGGCGGCGCCCGAGACCGGCGACATCGACATCGTCGGTTCGCTCAAACACGCCGTCGTCACCGCGCTGATCGCGTTCGGCCTGTTCCTGCCGCTCATCGGGTTCAAGACCACCCAGGACATTCACAACGAACTGGTGCTGGAAACTCGGTTTCCGCTGCTGCTGATTTTCGTCGCATTGGCGGTCGCCGGCAGCCTGGTGATGTCGCTGATCATTGCGCCCTGGCGGGCCCGCCGATTGCGCCGCCGCCCCGCAACGTCCGAGGAGTCTCGGATCTCTCCGGCGATTGCGCGCTGGTTCGCGCCGTTCGCGCTCGGATTCGTGATCGTCTATCCGGTGCTGGTGTTGGTGATCGGCGGCTTTCAGGGCGCGGTGAAGTGGATCGATAATTTCGGCATCCAGATCCTGATCTACGTGATGTTGGGCTTCGGCCTCAATATCGTCGTCGGTCTCGCCGGGCTGCTTGATCTCGGCTACGTCGCGTTCTACGCCGTCGGCTCCTATTCCTATGCGCTTCTGGCCAAGACCTTCGGATTGTCCTTCTACATGCTGCTGCCGCTGGCCGGCATATTGTCGGCGTTCTGGGGCATCCTGCTCGGCTTCCCGGTGCTGCGGTTGCGCGGCGACTACCTCGCCATCGTCACGCTTGCGTTTGGCGAGATCATACGGCTCGTCCTGATCAACTGGGTTCCGGTCACCAACGGTTATGCCGGCATCAGCGGCATTCCGCGCCCGAGCTTTTTCGGCATTCCGTTCAACACCGACGACAACGGCTTCGCCGCGGTGTTTCACCTCGAATTCAGCCCGATCTATCGCACCATCTATCTCTATTACCTGATCCTCGCGCTGGTGCTGCTCACCGCCTTCGTCACCACACGGTTGCGGCGATTGCCGATCGGACGCGCCTGGGAGGCGCTGCGGGAGGACGAAATCGCCTGTCGATCGCTCGGCATCAATACCACCCATACCAAGCTCACCGCCTTTGCCCTCGGCGCCATGTTCGCCGGCTTCGCCGGTTCGTTTTTCGCGGCCCGCCAGGGATTCATCTCCCCGGAATCCTTCACCTTCCTGGAATCCGCAACCATCCTGTCGATTGTCGTGCTCGGCGGCATGGGCAGCCAGATCGGCGTCGCCATCGCCGCCATCGCGATGATCGGCGGCACCGAAATCCTACGCGAGCTCGATGTGCTCAAGACCTGGTTCGGCAACGACTTCGATCCGACGCAATACCGCATGCTGGTATTCGGCCTCGCGATGGTGCTGATCATGATCGTGCGCCCGCGCGGCCTGATCGCGACGCGCGCGCCCTCGCTGTTCCTCACCGCGCGAAAGCCGGTCTCCGCCGCCTTGGTCAAGGAAGGCCAATGACCGGTGATCCGCTGCTGCGCGTCGATCACCTGAGCATGCGCTTCGGCGGGCTTGTTGCCGTCAACGATCTGTCGTTCGTGGCCGAGCGCGGCGAGATCACCGCGTTGATCGGTCCAAATGGCGCCGGCAAGACCACCGTGTTCAACTGCGTCACCGGCTTCTACAAGCCGACCGAGGGACGCATCGCGCTCGCCCACGGCGGTGCGCGGGTATGGGAAAACCTGACCGCGATCACGTTGCGCGGCGCGCGCTATCACCGACGCGCCGACGGCGCGCTGTTTCTTCTCGAGCGCATGCCGGATTATCTGGTCACCCAGAAAGCGAAAGTCGCCCGCACGTTCCAGAATATCCGGCTGTTCGCCGGCATGACCTTGCTCGAAAACCTGCTGGTCGCCCAGCACAATCCGCTGATGATCGCGTCCGGCTTCACCTTGTTCGGAGTGCTCGGCGCCAAATCCTATGCGCGTGCGGAAGCGGCCGCGGTCGAGAAGGCGCGGCACTGGCTCGACCTGATCGGATTGATCGACCGCGCTGATGATCCGGCCGGCGCACTGCCCTACGGCGCCCAGCGACGGCTCGAAATCGCCCGCGCCATGTGCACCGATCCGGTGCTGCTGTGCCTGGACGAGCCAGCCGCCGGGCTCAACCCGCGCGAAAGCGCCGAACTCAACCAGCTCATCCGCGCCATCCGCACCGATCATGCGACCTCGGTGCTGCTGATCGAACACGACATGTCCGTGGTGATGGAAATTTCCGACCGCGTGGTCGTGCTCGACTACGGCAGCAAGATCGCCGACGGCACCCCCGACGCCATCCGCAACGACCCGAAAGTCATCGCTGCCTATCTCGGCGTCGCCGACGCGGACGAAGTCGAGAAGATCAAGGCGGAGGTCGGGCTGTGAGAAAAGACAAGAGCCTCGATTTTCCCCGCAAGACCCCCTCCCTAACCCTCCCCCTTTCAGGGGGAGGGAAAAGGACATCACCGCCGTGAGCACGTCAGCGCCGGCCAGCAACGCGCCGCTGCTCGCCGTGCGCGGCGTGACGGCCTATTACGGCAGCGTCATCGCCTTGCGCGGCGTTGATATCGACGTCAACGAGGGCGAGATCGTCGCCCTGATCGGGGCCAACGGCGCCGGCAAGTCGACGCTGATGATGACGATCTGCGGCAAGCCGCAGGCGCGCGACGGCCGCATCACCTTTGCCGGCCGTGACATTACAAGGCTTCCGACCCACGAGATCGCCCGCCTGCGGATTGCGCAATCACCGGAAGGCCGCCGCATTTTTCCCCGCATGACCGTGCGCGAGAATTTGCAGATGGGCGCCGTAGCCGACGGCGAAACGCACATCGCGGAAGATCTCGAGCGTGTGTTCACCCTGTTCCCGCGCATCAAAGACCGTCTCGACCAGCGCGGCGGCACTCTGTCCGGGGGCGAACAGCAGATGCTTGCGATCGCGCGTGCGCTGATGGGTCGCCCGCGCCTGCTGCTGCTGGACGAACCCTCGCTGGGGCTCGCGCCGCTGATCGCCCAGCAGATCTTCGAAGCCATCCGCGACCTCAACGCGCGCGAGAAGCTCACCGTGTTCCTGGTCGAGCAGGATGCATTCCACGCCCTCAAGCTCGCCCATCGCGGCTATGTCATGGTCAACGGCCTGATCACCCTGGCCGGCACCGGCAGCGAGCTGTTGAAGCGGCCGGAAGTGCGCGCCGCCTATCTCGAAGGTGGGAGGCCTTAGCCCACGATCCCGAAAACTGGAACCCGTTTTCCGAAACAATCAACGCCAACAATAAGCAATGTTCTCACCTGCAGCGAACAACAGACGAGGGACAGGCTGTGCCGCAAATCCAGGATTTTCTCTATGAGCAGGATCTGCTCGGCGCCTTCCTGCTTGTCACCATCGTCCTCGGCGGCGGCGCCGCCTGGATCGCCGGGCAGACCATTGCGCAGACCTGGCGACCGTGGTGGCAGATCGTGTTCTACATGCTGATCCTCGGCGCCGCCGAACGCTTCATTCATTTCGCGTTGTTTGGCGGCACGCTGCTGTCGGAATACTACTACGGCGTCGACACCCTGATCGCGATCGCCGCCGGGCTGCTGGGCTTTCGCATGACCCGCACCCGCCAAATGCAACAACAATATGGCGTCGTATTAGCTCCGGACTGAAGTCCGCCGACCCGCCGTTCTCCAGGGCGTGTGATAAAGCGCAGCAGTGACTTTTCCCTCGGTTAGCGGTTCAATCAGACGACGGTAACGGCTGGCGCAAAGCCAGCCGGGAGACGGCCACAGCTGGAGGGGATATGTCGATGAAACCCGCGTTTTTCGTGCTTCCGCTTGGTCTTGCACTGGGGTTTGGACTGGCGTGCGCAAGCCCGGCCGGCGCCCAGATCAGACTGGGGGTCGGCGGGCCGATGACCGGCGGCAGCGCGGCCTTCGGCGCCCAGCTTAAGAATGGCGTCGAGCAGGCCGTTGACGACATCAACGCTGCCGGCGGCATTCTTGGCCAGAAGATCATTCTGTCCGTCGGCGACGATCGCGCTGATCCGAAGGAAGGCGTCTCGACCGCCAACAAATTCGCCGCCGATGGGGTGAAATATGTCGTCGGCCATTTCAATTCCGGCATCACCATGCCGGCCTCGGAGATTTATCAGGAGAACGGCATCCTGGAGATCACGCCGGCCGCGACCAATCCCAACGTGACCGAGCGCAAGCTGTGGAACATCTTCCGGGTCTGCGGCCGCGACGACCAGCAGGGCGGACTTGCCGGCGGCATCATCGCGAACAAATTCGCCGGCAAGCACGTCGCCATCATTCACGACAAGACCACCTACGGTCAGGGCCTGGCGGAAGAAACCCGCAAAGCCATCAACGCCAAAGGCCTCAAGGAGGTGATGTTCGAGGGCGTCAACAAGGACGACAAGGATTTCACCGCGCTGGTCTCCAAGCTGAAGACCACCAACCCCGATCTCGTCTATTGGGGCGGCCTGCACGACACCGGCGGCCTGATCCTGCGCCAAATGCGCGACCAGGGCCTCAAGGCGCCGATGATGGGCGGCGACGGCATGGCCGACGACGAGTTCGCCGCCATCGCCGGCCCAGGAGCCGACGGAACCCTGATGACGTTCTCACCCGATCCGCGCACCAATCCCGACAACAAGCAGATCGTCGACGTCTTCCGTAAAAAGCGAGGGTTCGAACCGCAGGCCTATACGCTCTACAGTTACGCCGCCGTGCAGATCATCAAGCAGGCGGCGGAAGAGGCGAAGTCGGCCGATCCGAAGAAAGTCGCCGAGGTCATGCATTCCGGCAAGGCGTTCAAGACCGTGCTCGGCGAGGTCTCGTTCGACCAGAAGGGCGACGTCACCGGCTATTCCGTCGCCGGCACCAAGAAGGACCGCTACGTGCTTTATACCTGGAAGAAGGGCCCGGACGGCAGGATCAGCTATTTCGAAGATCAGTAACGACCGACGCTTAATCGTAGCCCGGATGAGCGTCAGCGACATCCGGGACCGGTCGACGGACTGCCCCGCATTGCGCTGCGCTTCATGCGCGCTGCGGCGTCACGCAGGCATCCTCACCCGATATTGCCGAGCGCCGGGAACCACTCGAGCAGATAGAAGCTCGCTTGGCTGACAAAGCCGGTGAGAAACGCGACGCCGGTGAGCACCAATAATCCGCCCATGACTTTTTCGGTCACCGCGAGATGCCGCTTGAAGCGCGCGATGAAGGCGGCCGCCGGTTCCACTGCGAAAGCGGCGATCAGAAACGGCACGCCGAGACCGGCGGAATAGACCGCCAATAGGCCCGCACCCTTGGCCACGGTTTCCTTCGAGGCGGCGACCGCGAGAATCGCCGCCAGGATCGGCCCGATGCAGGGAGTCCAGCCGAAGGCGAACGCGAGCCCCATCACATAAGCCCCCCACAATCCCACCGGCTTCGGCATCGGCAGCCGCTTTTCCCGCATCAGCACCGCAAACCGCGTGAGGCCGAGAAAATGCAGACCCATGATGATGATGGCGATGCCGGCCAAGATCGCGAGTTGTTGCGAATAGATTTCGATCAACGAACCGATGGCGCTGGCGCTGGCGCCGAGCGCGACGAACACGGTGGAAAAACCGGCGACGAACAAGGCCGCCGCACCGAGCGCCTCGCGCCGCACTGTCGGCTCGGGCTCGGCGTCCGCCAGCCGCTCCAGCGAGGCACCCGCGAGATAGACGAGATACGGCGGCACCAGCGGCAGGACGCAGGGCGACAAGAAGCTGAGCAAGCCTGCGATGAACGCGGCAACAATGGAAACGTCGGCGGCCATGGCGCCTACATGCGCGAGGCCGGCCGCGAGTGCAAGCCGATTGACGGCGCGAATGCCCCTCGGCCACAGTGGCGGGCTGCTTTAGGAGCGGCCTCACGGAGGAGTGATCGTGGCGCGCAATCTCATCACCGATGTGTCAGGCGTCACTGTCGGCCACGCGCAGGATGCACGGGTGGCCACCGGCACGACCGTGATTGTGTTCGATGAACCGGCGGTGGCCGCCGTCGACGTCCGCGGCGGCGGGCCCGGCACGCGTGAAGTCGACCTGCTCGACCCCGCGATGACAATCGACCGCATTGAGGCGATCGTGCTGTCCGGCGGCTCCGCTTTCGGCCTCGACGCCGCCTCCGGCGTGCAGGCCTACATGCGCGAGCACGGTCGCGGCTACGTCGTCGGAGCGACCCGGGTCCCGATCGTGCCGGGCGCCATTCTGTTCGACCTGCTCAACGGCGGCGACAAGGAATGGGGGCGCTATCCGCCGTATCGCGAACTCGCCCACGCGGCAACCGCCTCGGCATCGGCGGACTTCGCCCTCGGCAGCGTCGGCGCCGGTGCGGGCGCCACCACCGTCAATTTCAAAGGCGGCATCGGCTCGGCGTCGGCCACAACGGTCGACGGTATCACCGTCGGCGCGATCGCCGCGGTTAATGCCGCCGGCAGCGTGGTGGTCGGGGACGGGCCGTGGTTCTGGGCCGGGCCGTTCGAACAGCACCGCGAACTCGGTGGCCACGGTTTCCCGGCACGGATGCCGGAGGAGGCCCTGACCGTCCGCACCAAGGGCGCGCCGCGCACCAACACCACCCTCGTCGTGCTCGCAACCGACGCGACGCTGACCAAGGCCCAGACCAAGCGCCTGGCGGTGATGGCGCAGACGGGGCTCACGCGCGCGATCTATCCCGTGCACACGCCGATCGACGGCGACGTGGTGTTCGCGGCCGCGACCGGCGCACGCGCGCTGCCCGATCCGGTGTTTGCGCTGATGCGGCTCGGCGCTGCCGCTGCCAACGTGGTCGCACGCGCCATCGCCCGCGGCGTCTACGAGGCAAGCGCCCTGCCCTATGCCGACGCGCTGCCGGCCTATCGCGCCAAGTTCGGAGATTAGCGTGCTGCCCACGATCCAGATCCTGGTGTTCCTGCTGGTCGTGATCGCCGCGGTCGCGGTGATCGCCGCGCGGCTGAAAATTCCACCGGCCATTCTGCTGGTGCTCACCGGCATCGCCCTGGCGCTTATCCCCGGCCTGCCAACGGTCGAACTGGCGCCGGAGTTCGTCTTGCTGCTGGTGCTGCCGCCGATCATTTACACATCGGCGGTGTCGATGAGCTGGAACGAGTTCCGATTCAATCTGCGGCCGATTTCGCTTGGAGCGGTCGGCGCCGTCGTGTTCACGACGGTCGCGGTCGCCGCCACCGCGCATTTTCTGCTCGGCCTGTCTTGGCCGGTGGGCTTCGTGTTGGGTGCGATCGTGTCGCCGCCCGACGCGGTTGCTCCGCTCGCAATCGCCAACCGGCTGCAGATTCCCCGACGCCTCATCGTCGTCCTCGAGGGCGAGGGGCTCGCCAACGACGCCACCGCGCTGGTCCTCTATCGTTTCGCCATCGTCGCCGTTAGCGCCGGTTCGTTTTCGCTCAGTCACGCGACGGCGACGTTCGCCGCCATCGTCGTCGGCGAAATTCTCTGGGGGATCGGCGTCGGCTGGCTGATGCTGCGTCTGCGGCGCTGGGTCCACGATCCGCGCATCGAGATCACGCTCTCGATCCTGACCCCATTTCTGGCCTATTGGCCGCCCGAGCACTTGGGCGGATCAGGCGTTCTCGCCACCGTCACCACCGGGCTCTACATCAGCTGGAACGGCCTGCGCCTGATCAGCGCGGCGACGCGCCTGCAGGGCGTCTTCTTCTGGGATTTCTTCATCTATCTGATCGAGGGCTTCGTGTTCCTCATCACCGGCCTGCAGGCGCGGGCTCTGATCGCCGGGATCCGTGGCTATTCGATCGCAGAGCTCGCGATTTCCACCGCCATTGTCTGCGCCGTCGTCATCGTCTCTCGCTTCATCTGGATGTATCCCGCCACCTACCTGCCGCGCTGGCTGTTTCCTGCCATCCGGCGCAAGGATCCTTCGCCGCCGTGGCAATGGCCCTTCCTGCTGTCGTTTGCCGGCGTGCGCGGCATCGTCTCGCTGGCGGCGGCGCTCGCAATCCCATTTGCGACGGAGAGCGGCCAGCCGTTTCCCGAACGCGACCTGATCCTGTTCGTGACGTTTTGCGTCATCCTGGTGACCCTGGTCGGCCAGGGGCTGTTGTTGCCCGCCGTCGTACGCTGGCTTGGCCTCGCACATGCCGGGCGCCGCGAGCGCCATGCCGACCGCATCGAGGAATTCAAGGCGCGACGGCAGGCGATCGAGACGGCGATCAAGCGGCTCGACGAGCTGGCGGCGGAACGCGGGCTGCCGGAGGATATCCTGCGACCACTGCGCGCGCGCCAGCACGACCGCCTCAAACACATCGAGCACCGCAGCGACGGCGACGACAGCCATAAACGGCTGGTGCAGGGCGCCGATGAGCTCGAGTTTCTCCTGATCGCCGCCGAACGCGACCTGATCAACGACCTCTATCGCCGCGGCGAGCTCAAGGACGAGGCGCGCCGCCGGATCGAGCGCGAACTCGATCTGCGCGATGCCCATCTCACCAGCGTGCGCGCCGAGGATATTACCGAGGGCTGAGCGCCGCGCTCGCAATTGCTTGCCATCGCCCACACCGCGTCGAACGCCGCATTGCCGGGCCCGGTCAGGGCTTTGTAGAAAGCCGCAGTCGATGGTGCTGTCGCCAAACCCGATGAATTGGTTGAACGACTGCGCCGCGGCAGGCTCCGCGGCCGCCTCAACGGGCATGCGCATCCAACGTGCGTTGATGTCACATCAACGACGACCTCACGCGTGTTCCATCGCGATTTCCGCGCGGAGGCTGTCGACGTCGCGATAAATCGAGGCCACCGCCCGGACCTGTCCGCCCTTGCGATACCGAACCAGGCAATCGCGCCCGCGAACATCGCCCTCGATCTCGAGGGCGTCCCAGTCGACGGCATGCCCGACATAATTGATTGGGACGTCGTAGTGCTGGCTCCAGAAGAACGGCACCCCGTCATAGCGTTCGCGAGCGCCAAGCATCGCACGGGCCGCGGCCTGCCCTTGCCGCTCGGCCACAACCCAATGCTCGACGCGGATGGCTTCGCCGCTGTGGCGATCGGGCCAACGGGCAATGTCGCCCGCAGCGAAAATGCCGGGCGCGCTGGTCTCCAAATTGTCGCTCACCGTCACGCCGCGATCGCACTGCAATCCGGATTTCTCAGCAAGTTCCGTGCGCGGCCGCACACCCACTCCCACGACGACAAGTTCCGCATCGATCGTCTGCCCGCCTTTGAGGACGACTTTGTTATTTTCGATCGCTGTGACCGCGTTTTCGAGGTGGAACACGACCCCCTTTTCTTCATGAAGCGAACGCACGAAGTCGCCGAGTTCGGCGCCGAACACGCGTTCCAGCGGGCGCTTCTCCGGACCGACCACATGGACCTCGAGGTTGCGGGTGCGCAACGCGGCGGCCGCTTCGAGGCCGATGAAGCTTGCGCCGACCACGACGACGCGACGCGCGCTCAGGGCGCCGGCAATGATGGCGCGACAATCGCTCAACGAACGCAACGTGTGGACGTGAGGCAAAGTCGCGCCCGGGATATTGAGCCGAACCGGCTCCGCCCCAGTTGCGAGCAACAGTTTTTCGTATGGGACGCGCGTGCCGTCGGTTAACGCCAGCTCGCGTGCACGGGTGTCGATGCTCGCCGCTCTCGTATTCAGCCTCAAGTCAATATCGTGATCGCGGTACCAGCCCGGAGGGCGCAACGGCACCCAGTCCTCCGATGCGGTTCCGGCCAGATAGTCCTTCGACAGGTTCGGCCGATCAACCGGCGCATCGGCGTCATCGCTGAGCATGACGAGCGATCCCTCATACCGGTCGCGACGAAGCTGTTCCGCGGCGGCGAAACCGGCAGCGCCGCCGCCGATAATGACGATGCGGCCCGGCGCCGCACCGGAGATCGGCTTATGGACGGGGGTAGCTTCGCGCTTTGCGGTCACAAAGATCTTTTCGCCGCGTTGCTCAACCTTCCATGTGCTCAGGGGATCGAACGCCGGCGCCTGGAGCGCCTCCCCGGTGCGCAGGCTGAAGCAGGCGTGGTGCCACGGGCAATGCACGGTCTCGCCATCGAGAACGCCTTCCGCCAGCGGTCCGCCGTAATGCGTGCAACTGGCACCGATCGCGAAATAATCGCCCCCAGCGCGGGCCAGCACGACGCCGTCGTCGCCCACATGGCCCCGCAGCAACCCGCTCGCGGGGATGTCTGCAACCGCAACGCCGACCGACAGATCAGGTCCTTGCTTGGCATCTTGTGCGTTTCCCATCGACGACCTCCTGCGATGTTCGTCTGCAACTTGCGATCGGCTTTGCCGCGCTCTTAGCTTAAATGGTGTCTGCGGCACAAAGGCATCCCAAATAATCGGGAACCTTTGGTGTGGTGGCTCTATCCAATGGGCGGAAGAGACCAAACACAGGTATGAGGCACACATCGACAGCCGCGTGGCAGAACACCCGTGGTCGTCTCATGACGTCCGCGGTGGAGCAAGCAGCAGCTCTAAGGTTGCGCGCCTTGCAGCTTGTCGAGCCCGACCAGGTTCACGACGTCGGTCCAGCGCGTGATGTCACCGGCGACGAAGTCGCGGAACTGCGCCGGCGTGAAGCGCGGCGGCGGCTCCATCCCGACCGCGATCAGCCGTTGTTGCACATCCGGACGCTCGAGCGCGCGCTGCACTTCACGGTTCAATTTGTCGATCACCGACTGCGGCGTTCCCGCCGGCGCAATCAATCCGCCCCATCCGGGAATCACAAATTGCGGAAAGCCGGATTCGACCATGGTCGGCAGATCCGGCAACAGCAGCGAACGCTGCGGCGTGCTCACGGCCAGACCCCGCAATGCGCCTGACTCGATCTGCGGCTTGGCATTGGTGGACACGCCGAAGAACATCTGGGTCACGCCGCCCATCGTCGCCACCATGCCGGAATTGACATCGCGGAACGGCACGTGGATGACGTCGACGCCGGCCAGCTTGTTGAGCAGGCCGCAGGCGAGATGCGGCACGGTTCCGATGCCGGCGGAGGCACAATTGAGCCCACCCGGATGCGCCTTGGCGTAGGCCACGAGTTCCGACACCGATTTCGCCGGCACGCTCGGATGCACGACCAGGGCGTAGGAGATCATCCCGATGATCGCGACCGGCTCGAATTCCTTCATGAGATCGTAGGAGGCGAGTTTCATCGCCGTGTTGAGCGTATAGGTCGGCGTCGCGAACAGCAGCGTGTAGCCGTCAGGGGCCGCGGTCGAGACCGCATTGGCCGCCAGCTTGCCGCCCGCTCCCGGCCGCGGCTCCACCACCACCGCCTGCCCCCAGACCTGCTGCAGATGCTCCGCGATGATGCGGGAAAAGATGTCGGGGCTCGGCCCGACGATGATCCGGATCGGCCGGTTGGGATAATCCTGCGCCCGCGCGACCGGGGGTTGCGCCAACAGGATCATCAACGATATCGCGCAGACGACGAGCCTATGAACTGCGCGCATGCCGGCCTCCCATGCGCGCTGTTTGTCGCGCGCCTGATAATCATCGCATATCACACGAGCACCAATGGATGACAATCGGGTTTGAGCTCAACTAACATCGCGCAGCGGGAGAACAACAATGTCCGAGGAACCCAAACCGATCCGACGCGTGGTGACCGGCAACGACGCGAACGGGCGGTCCTGCGTGCTGTTCGACAGCGCCGCACCCAATGTCAATCCCGGCGCCATCAGCCGCGGCACCTGCATGACCGATCTATGGGTCTATCACCACGCGCCGGCGATCATCTCCGGCGCCCGCGACGACGGCAATCTGCCATTCCATTTCGAGCCGCCGCGGACCGGCGGACATTTGCGCGTCGTGCAGTCGACCGGCAAGCCGGCGGACTACGATCCGGCCGAGGATCCCGCGCACAACCCCGCGCACCCGACGCGGCTGCGCCCGGACGGCGTGTGGGATCGCGGAGGCCAGAATTACTTCAGTTCGCCCGTACACAAGTCCGCGACGGTCGACTACGGAATCGTGCTCTCCGGGGAGCGTACCTTGCTGCTCGACAACGGCAACGTGGTGATGAAGGCCGGCGACGTCGTCGTTCAGCTCGGAAACTGGCACGGCTGGACCAATCTCAACGGCGGCAGCCAGATGGCATTCGTGATGATGGGCGCGACCTTCGACGCCGAGCCGAAGGTTTAATCCATGACCGCAGAGCTAAAGCCGGTGCGCCGGATCATCACCCTTGACGACGACAGCGGACAATCGGTCGCGATCGCCGACGGTCCCTCGCCCGACATTCGCACCGATCCCGCCCGTCCGGGGTTTTCGTCGGCCCGCATCTGGGTGACGGAGAGTTCGCCGGTGCGCATCGGCGCCTTCCGCGATCCCGTCACGTCGCCGCACACCATCGAGCCGCCGCCGCAGGGCTCGGTGTGCCGGGTCGTCACCTTCCCGCCCGACGATGCCTTTCGCGGCAAGATCGGCGCCAAGGAGGTCGAGGCGTATTTCCGCGCCATGGGATCGCCTGCAGCATCGACCTACTCCGCGCAGGCGCCGCACCCCTACATGCAGAAGACCCGCACGCTGGATTTTTGTCTGGTGCTCGACGGCGAAATCACCCTGATCCTGGACACCGCCGAGGTCCATCTCAAAGCCGGCGATACGGTGGTCCAGCGCGGCACCAATCACGCCTGGAGCAATCGCTCGAGCCGGCCATGCCGGATCGCGTTTTCGTCGCACGATGCCACGATGTGATGCCAGGCACCGATCTGACAGCCGTCATGGCCGGGCGTCGACCCGGAAATCCATCGTTTCACAGTCGAAATCATTTCGATGATGGGATACGCGGGTCGAGCCCGCGTACGACGACCAGGGAATGAGAACCTACGCGAACCGTTCCGCACCATAAGGCTTGGGATCGCAGAATGGCGTCGCGCCGGTGATCATGTCCGCGATCAGGCGTCCGGTGGCCGGGCCGAGCGTCAGGCCCCAGTGGCCATGCCCATAAGCGAGCCAAAGGCCGGGTTGCCCGGGCGCCGGACCGATCACCGGTCGTGAGTCCGCAAAGCAGGGCCGCCGGCCGAGCCAGGGCTCAGCTTCGACCGCCTGGCCGAGCGGAAACAGCGTTTTCGCCGCCGGCATCACCCGATCGAATTGGACCGGCGTCGGCGGCGCATCGCGGGCGGCGAACTCGGCACCGGTGGTCAACCGAAGGCCCTGCTCCATCGGCACCAGACAATAGCCGTTCTCGACGTCGAGAATCGGACGCGCGAGCGTCGCGTTACCCTGCGCCTTGAAATGACGGTGATAGCCGCGCTTGATCCCGAGCGGCAGCGCGATGCCGAGCGGCTCCAGGAGATCCGGCGCCCACGGACCGAGCGCGACGATCGCGACATTCGCATCCACGTGACCGGCGTCGGTGTCGACGCGCCAATGGCCGTCGGCGCGATGCAGCGAGCGTGCATCGCCGTTAAGGATCACACCGCCAACCTTGGTGAAGCGCGCGGCATAGGCCTGCGTAACCGCCAGCGGATTGGAGACGCTGGCCGCTCCCTGCCAATGGGTGGCACGACGGAACACCGGCGCGAGCGAAGGCTCAAGCGCGCGCGCGGCCTCGGTGTCGAGCACTTGCGCCGCAACGCCGAGGGTCGCCGCCAATTCACGCTCGACTTGCGTGGCCGCAAAGCCGCGCTCGCTGCGGTAGAGCTTGAGCCAGCCGTTTTTTCGCAGGTAGCGCGACGCGCCGGCCTCCGCCATCAACGCCTCATGCTCGGACACCGCGCGCGCAAACAGCGGACGCATCAACCGCGCGGTTTCGGCGAGGCGCTTGGGCGCCGAGCAGATGTAGAAGTCGATCAGCCACGGCGCCACACGCGGAAGGAAGGCCAGGTGATAATTGGCCTCCGGCGCGCGTTTCAATGCGACGCGGAGGATCGCCATGAGGTCGCGTGGAAACGCGACCGGGAAAACCGTGTTGCCCTCGATGACCCCGGCATTGCCGTAGGACGTCTCCTCCCCCGGCCCGCGCCGATCGACCATCGCCACCGCCAGCCCGCGCTTGGCGAGATGCAGCGCGATCGACGTGCCGACAATACCGGCGCCGAGCACGATCGCGTCGGTGCGGGCCATGCCTGACCTTTCTGGCGAAAACGCCTGGGAACTGCGCCAAAGACGACAAATAGCCGCCGTCATATAGGGAACGCGCGGCGCAATGGCAGTAGGACGCGATAGCGCAGGCTACCGCGTCCCACCGGCCTCACTCGGGTCCGCAACAGGCACGCAACGCGACGCCACTACGCTACTGAACTACCGCCACAATCGACGAACCACTTACACGTTCATCGAGATCGACTGTCCAACCGACGACGCCATCAGCGACTGCGACTGCCGTTGGATCAATTGCTCAAGCAGGTTGTTGGCGACATTGTTGGTCGCGCCCGATGCCGGCGGCGTCGTCATCGAGACTTGCGATCCGTCGGCATAGCTGATGGTTGTGGTAGTCGAGCCATCCGAATTGTTGGTGGTTTGGGTCTTGTCACCCTGGCTGGACGAGTCGCCGGCGCCGCCGCCCGCGGACGCTTGCTGCGCCTTGGCTTCCCCGGCCTTCAATCCCGACGCCAATTCGCTCTGGCTGACCTGACCGTCGCCATTGGTATCGATCTTGGTAAAGATCGCATCGGCGACCGTCTGATTCCCGGGGCCGAACAGCTTTTCGAATTCGGACTGATTGAGCTGGCCGTCGCCATTGCTGTCGAGCGCTTTGAACACTTGCGTCTGGTCCGACGTCAGCACCGGATTGGTGGCGGCGGACGACCCTGCCTGGCTCTGCGCCGAAATCAGCGTGTTCATGGTCTCCGGCGCCATGCCCAGCGGGCTCGACGACGTCGGTGTTGTTCCAGAGCCCTGCGAATTGCCGCCGAGCGAAAACGGGTCCGCCGCCTGGGCATTGCTGCCGGCGGTGCTCTGCGACGACCGGCCGATCTGCTGCAGCGACGACAGATAACTCAACGCTGTCCCGGCCGCCCCAACGAGGAAAAACATCGCGTCTCTCCAAGCCCTGAACCAATGGATCGACATCGATCGCGTTGGCTCGCTCTCGTCGATGCATTCAGCAAGAGCCGTGCCGTCGCGCGCCCGCGGGCTAGACGCTTGAGTTCAAAATGATTTCTACGCGGCTGGTGGCGAAAGCGGCCGCCCGGCGCGCCGCCGACGCGGTCGTTTTTGCCGGCTGCCCGGCAGATTTGGCACGCCACGGACGCCCGCGGCTGGCTTCGTTGCCGGCTCCGCTCCGGCGTGTTAGGCGAACACCAACGCTGGAGACACCGATGGTCCGCCCCCTTCTCGTCGCGCCCTCAATCCTCGCCGCCGATTTCGCCAGGCTTGGGGAGGAGGTGCGCGCGATCGATCAGGCCGGCGCCGACTGGATCCATGTCGACGTGATGGACGGTCATTTCGTCCCCAACATCAGCATCGGCCCGGACGTGGTGAAGGCGCTGCGCCCACACAGCAAGAAGATCTTCGACGTGCATCTGATGATCGCGCCCTGCGACCCCTACCTCGAGGCTTTTGCCAAGGCCGGTTCCGACATCATCACCGTACATGTTGAGTCCGGCCCGCACGTGCATCGTTCGCTGCAGGCGATCCGGGCGCTGGGAAAAAAGGCCGGCGTCACAATGAACCCGGGCACGCCCGAAAGCAGCATCGAACACGTCATCGACCTCGTCGATCTCATCCTGGTGATGTCGGTCAATCCGGGATTTGGCGGCCAGGCGTTCATTCCCGCCGCAGTCGACAAGATCGCGCGCGTGCGCGCACTCGCCGGCGGGCGGCCGATCGATATCGAGGTCGACGGCGGCGTCACCCCGGAGACCGCACCGCTGGTCGCCCGCGCCGGCGCCAATGTCCTGGTCGCCGGCTCTGCCGTGTTCAAAGGCGGGCCCGACGCCTATCGCGGCAACATCGCAGCGATCCGCAACGCCGCCGCCTTGGCGCGCGGCGAAGCGGCATGAGGCGCCGACGTTCGGTCTCGCCAGCACGCGCGCGTTACTGAGGCGTGACGCCTGCGAACTTCACCACCTTCGCCCACTTCTCGGTTTCATTCGCGATCAGCTTGCCGAATTCGGCGGGTGAACCGACGAGCGGCTCGCCCCCGATATTGGCAAACCGCTCCTTCATCCCGGGATCGACAAAAGCCGCGTTGACTTCCTTGTTGAGCCTTTCGACGATGTCGGCGGACGTTCCTTTCGGCGCGACGAGGCCATACCACTGGCTCGCTTCGTAGCCCGGCACGAAATCACCCACCGTCGGCAGATCCG
>Ga0265342_10000288_pt1 | contig 57000 bp, 53 predicted proteins | sample 4CB327metaG_FD_203125 | JGI IMG/M metagenome (GOLD analysis project Ga0265342, IMG submission 203125) | Rhizosphere microbial communities from Carex aquatilis grown in University of Washington, Seatle, WA, United States - 4-CB3-27 metaG | ecosystem: Host-associated > Plants > Roots >...
GACGCCGCGCACCTTGCCCGCCTTGCCGGCCGGCATCTTCAGGCCCGAGCTGCGGATCGCCGTGGTCTTGCCCGACGCCGACGGGCCGATCATCACGTACCAGGGCAGAACGCCGAGCGCGTCGCGCCCGCTGCGCCCGGCGGCCGAGCCTTTGAGCGCCGCGACGCCCTTTTGAAACTCCGACTCCATGGCGGCGATCTCCGCCGCCATGTCGGGGCGGATGCCTTCGCTGTGTTGCGCCGCTTGATCGCGTAAGCCCTTTTCGATCTTGGTCGCCGCGCTCTTCGCCGCCAGCAGCTTGTAGATCGCGAGCGCGATCAGGATGAGGACGATCACCACGGTGACCACGATCGCTGGCCACATCGGGATGATGTCGTGGAAGACCAGCACCAGCGCCCAGGCGAGCGCGATGAAGACGGCGGCAAAGATGTACTTCAGCATCGCGATTCCCCCAGCGCCTCAGCGGTTCAGCTGTTCGACGCGGTCGGAGAGGTTGGACACCTGACGGTCGAGGTTGACGCGCAGGCCGATGAAGACCGCGATGGCCACGGCGAACACGCCGAGCGCGATCCAGAGGAACAGGTTCCGCTGCCCTGGCCGTACCAGCGGCTCGTCGGGCGGCTCGCCCGCCGGCGACAGCTGCTCCGGCGTCTCGATGTTGCGCTCGATCTCGGGGCGGAGCTGGTCGATCATCTTCATGAGCTCGAGCTCGCCGCCGCGGATGCTGTACTTGCCCTGCAGGCCGAAGAGCAGGCACTGGTAATAGACGCGCAGCACGTCCGGCCGCCGCCCGTCGCGCCGGATCTGCTGCAGGCGCGTGAAGAAGCCTTCGCCGGCGAGCGACTCGTTGAAGAACTGCAGCTGCAGCAGGCGGTTCATCCAGTAGCCGCGCAGCGGCTCGGCCTTGCCGAGCGCGATCTCGTCGGCGAGCGCGACGATCGCGTAGGCGATGTCATCGGCGTCGCGCTGGGGCATCCCGGCCTCGCGCGCTCGCTCGCGCATCGACTCGATGAAGCTGCCCAGGCGCTCGTGAATCGTCTCGGGCGAGCGGATCGGCCCATCGAGCTCCCGCAGCTGGCGAAGGGCGTTGAAGCATTCCGCGGTGATCTGGTTGACGTTGTCCATGGTTTCCTGGCTAGCTGGTTCGGGGCACGACGAGCAGCTCGATCTTCACCTTGTCGGGTCCATAGGGCGGCGGCAGGTAGATGACGATCGAGCGCTCCTCGGTGATCTGGCGCCAGTACTCGCCCGAGGCGTTCATCGTGAAATAGGTGATGCCGGCGCGGATCGGGATCTCCTGCGGCGGCCGGTGCGTCACCTGGACCGCCACGCCCGGTGTCGCCGACGAGCGGATGATCGACGGCAGCTGCGTGCGCGACGCGATCTTGCACAACCCTGGCAGCCGCTGCGCCAGGAGGTCGGTCGGGATGTCCGAGCTGACCGAGAGCACGTAGTGCGGTGCGCGCAGGAAGCGGTCGTCGTCGAGGTGGCCGGCGTGCATACCTTCGGACGTGTCGAGCGGCACCGTGAGGTAGGTCTCGCGCACGGTATTGCGCAGGAGATACGTCACGCGCGCGAAAAGCTCCTCGAACGTCGCGCGCAGGTTCGTGTGCTGGAAGATGGGCAGCTTCGACGGGTCGACGTCGGGCGAGAAGGTCGCCAGCTGGCCGGCGACCTGTACGAGCAGCAAGTAGAGGTGCGTCGGGCTGATCTCGCCGTTCGACGCGGCGTAGGTCAGCACCGGGATCGCCGTGTTCACCGTGCTGAGCTGCAGGAAGCGCGTGACGTCGGCGGAGTTGAACTCGATCGACGCGCCGTCGCGCTGGCGGCGATCGCCGGCCAGCTGGCGCTGCTTGGCGACCATCAGCGCCAGCATGCGCCGCACGCCGCCCATCAGGAACGACGAGGCGTCGATGCGCAGCGCGGGCGGGATGTAAGCCTCGTTGACCAGCAGCGCGCCGGTGCTGTCGCGCACGATCTCGGCGATCTTGATCGAATCGAAGTCGTCGCGCGGCTCGTCGCCGAACAGCACCACCGTGTTGCGGTGGGCGAACGCGATGGTCAGGTCCTGGCCGTTGCCAGTCAGGTCGGCCACCTTGCGCGCCGAGGCGCGGAAGCGCGCGCGTGCCGCGATCGTCGAGCCGTCGGTGCCGCCCGACTCCTGCGGCGCGAAGATGCTGGGAACGCCGGCGCGCTCTTTCGGGAGGCAGAGGTAGACGTCGCAAGCGGACTGAGTCGGCGGAAAGTGCGCGCCGATCGGCCGCGCCTTGGGGCACTCCGGGTCGCCGCCCTCGAACGCCGCGAACAGGCCGTCGGGAAGGATGCCGACGAAGCGCATGATGCGCAGCTGGTCGGAGCCGAGCCCGCCCCCATCGATCTCGACCGCGGCCACCCCCCAGCGATACGGCGTGAGCGCGGCGATCCGCTCGTCGAGCAGGGCCTCGTGATACAGGTCCTGCTGTTGAAAGTGCTGCGGCGAGACCAGCATCCCCTCCGACCAGACCACTCGTTGCGGTGCTTTCATGGCGTCCTTGTCTGTCTCTGCTAGCGAAGCTCGAGCCGGTTCTCGTCGAGAAAGATGCGCGTCACGTTGTCGACCAGCTTGGCGTCGTTCTTCGAGGGGTTTTTCGGATCTTTCGTGTCTTTGTTGTCTTTGCTCGGATGGCAGTGCTGTGGGTCGGGCGGCGCGAGCTTGACGATCGCGCGCCAGGTGGTGCCGGCCGGTTGCCGAAACAGCGCGACCGCCCCCAGCGTGGTCGTGTCGGGGTTGCGCGGGATGGGCGGATCCAGACGGTCGCCGGGGTTGATCGTCACCTCCTGCACCGCCAGGAAGTCCTCGCCCAGCGCGTCCCGATCGTGGTCGAGCAGGTCGTCGAACGACGCATTGGAGATCTTCGCCGTCCCTTTCAGCTGGTAGAGCCGGACCACCGTCGCCAGCGCCTCGCCGTGCTCACCCGGGTTCAGGCGCTGAGATGCCTGCATGCTCACGTGCAGCGGCTCAGGTGTGGGGCAGGGCGCCTGCGGCGGCGTCTGCGGGGGCGGGGGCGGGTCGTGCGAACAGCCGGGTGCCGGAACCAGCGCGAAAAGTAGGAGCGCCGGCATCGCCGCCCCAAATATTCCCTCGTATCCATAACACTTTAGCCCCATTTCCCGCTTGCCGCAGATTGCCAGCAAACGGTCGGAGGGCGCAACTGCGAAAGCGTACGCGCGAAACCTCTGGGACGGCCGCGTCGGCCGCGAGATCCGAGGGGGATTTTGCGAAAGGGCTCTTCATGACTTCGACTTTCGAACACCGCGATGGCGACACCGATACTCTCTTGAACGATCCCGGGCCCGGGAAGTTTCTGGGGCGCTACGAGATCACGCGGCTCATCGGGCGCGGGGGGATGGGGTGCGTGTACGAGGCGGTTCATCGCGACCTCGGCAAGCGGGTGGCCATCAAGACCCTGCTGCCGTCGCTCGCGGCCAGCCCGGAGGCGCGCGGGCGGTTCTTGCGCGAGGGTCAGGCCGCGTCGCGTATCCGGCACCCGCACGTCGTCGATGTGACCGACGTCGTCGCCGAGGGGCCGACCAGCTACCTGGTGATGGAGTACCTGGAAGGGGAGGACCTGTCGTCGCTCGTCGAACGCCAGGGGGCGCTCGCGCTCGAGGGGACGGCGGACGTGCTGCTGCCGGTGATCGCGGCCATCGCGGCGGCGCATGAGCTGGGGGTGATTCACCGCGACCTCAAGCCCGAGAACATCTTCCTGGCGCGCACCGCCATTGGGGGCCTGTGTCCCAAGGTGGTCGACTTCGGGATCTCCAAGGTCATCGGCGACCCGACGGCCATCGCGCTCACGGCGACGTCGGCGGTGTTCGGCACGATGTACTACCTGCCGCCCGAGCAGCTCGGCGGCTCGCGCGAGGCCGACGAGCGCGGCGATCAGTACGCGCTGGCCACGATCTTGTACGAATGCGTGACCGGTCACCGCGCGTTCGAGGGCACCAGCATCTACGGCGTGCTCAAGAGTGTCGCCGAGGGTGTCTATGCGCCGTCGCGCTCCTGGCGACCGGATCTGCCGGCGCGGGTGGAAGCAGCGATCGATCGAGCGATGCGCTTGAACCCGGCGGCGCGTTTCCCGTCGGTCCGCATGCTCGGCGCCGAGCTCCTGCCGTACGCGAGCGCCGCCGTGCGCGCGGTCTGGACGCCGGTGTTTGGCGAGGCAGTCGGGGAGGTCGCTGGCGAAGCTGCGCGGAATGGTGGCGAGGAGCTGCGCAACGAGGTCGAGGCGCCGGTGCGCGTGGGCAGCGGAACGATGTTGTTGCGCGCGGCGGGCGAGGTACGGCGGGGCACGGCGACCTATCCTCCCGGCGGCGATCTGGCGGTCGAGGATCTTCGGCCGCCGCGCTCGCGCGCGCCGCGGTTCGTGGCGCTCGGTGTCGCGCTGGCGGTGGCGACGGTGGCGGTCGTGAGCGCCGTGCGGCGGACGGGGGAGGTGGCGCCGGAGCGAGGCGAGTCGGCGGAGCTCGGGATGGCCGCGCCGGTGGTGGCGGCGCCGGCGCGAGCGGTTGTGCGTGCAGTTCCGGCGGCGTCGGTACGCGCGGCGCCGGTATCCCAGGTTCCGGCCCTGGCTCTGGCCGGATCGCCGGGGCCGCGTCCGATCGCGCCCGCGGCCGACCGTCCTGCGCCGCGAGCGCCGCTCACTCGACGGCGCAAGGCGAGGATTCCGCGCGAGCGGCGCGACGTTCCTGCGGACGCGATCGATCGGATGCCCGAGGTGCGGACGAACGTGCCGATACCCGACTGAATCCCAGGGTGCCCGCCTCACCCCGACCCTCCCCGCCTCTCTTCCCCGCGGCGGACCGCAAGGGAGAGGGAGAAAGATCCGAAGCCCCTCGCAAGCCGACGATTCCGCGCGAGCCGCGCGGCGTTCCTGGGGACGCGATCTATCCGAAGCCCTCTCCTCCACGTCCGCGTGGAGGAGAGGGTTGGGTGAGGAGGTTCGTCGACTATGGATGCAGTTTCGCTAACGAGGACGCGGCGTCAATTCGCGGCGCTCGTCGACGTCAACCCCAGCACCAACTCCCACGTGAACTCCAGCCCCTCATAAAACGCCTGCACGCCCACGCGCTCATCTCGTCCGTGCGCGCGCACATCGTCGATGTCGCCAAACAAGCCCGACACCCCGTAGGTCGGGATGCCGGCCGCGCGCAGGAAGCGGCCGTCGGTGGCGCCGGTGCTCATGACCGGCAGTACGGGGACACCTGGCCAAAGATGCGTGGTCACCGCCGTCACCGCCTGGAAGAGCTCGGGCAAGAGCGGCGAATCGGGGCCGGAGTCGACGCGGCCGGTGGGCGCGACGGTCACGGCGTCGTCTGCGATCGCGCGTTCGAGCGCGTGGCGGACGTCGTCGACCGAGTCGCCGGGCAGCAGGCGGCAGTTCACGATCGCCGTCGCCAGCTGCGGAAGCGCGTTGTCGGCATGGCCCGCTTGCACGCGCGTGGGGACACACGTCGTGCGCAGGCGCGCGTTGTAGAACGGCAGCGCCGACAGGCGTGCGACCGCGGCGGCGTCGAGCGGCTTGCCGGCGTTGGTCGCGACGATGGCTCGCAGGTCCGCGGCGACGGCGCCGGTTTCGATCGACGAGAGTCGCTCGAAATAGGCGCGCGTCACCGGCGTCAGGCGTGCCTCGAAGGCGTGGTCGTGCACGGCGATCAGCGCGTGCGAGAGGCGCACGATAGCATTGTCGCGTTCGGGCAGCGAGCTGTGGCCGCCCTTGTTGTGCACTTCGAGGTGGAAGGTGAAGTAGCCCTTTTCACTGGCTTGCACGTCGTTGGCGCGGCGGTGCCCCGCCTTGAGCTCGCCACCGCCACCTTCGTTCAGCGCGTAGGCGGCTCGGATCAGCTCGGGCGCGTGCGCGAGCAGCCATTCGACGCCGTTCTCGTCGCCGGCTTCCTCATCGGCGGTCAGGGCCAGGATCACGTCGCGGTCGAGCGGGTGCTTCTCGCGATGCAGGCGCAGGAAGTGCACGACCCAGTAAGCGTCGAGCGACTTCATGTCGGCGGTGCCGCGGCCGTAGTAGTAGCCGTCGCGTTCGTTCAGGTGGAACGGGTCCATCGTCCAGTCCGTCCGCCGCGCCTCGACGACATCCAGGTGGCCGAGCAGAAGGAGCGGCGGTCGCCTCGCGGTGCCGTGGAGTCGCGCGACCAGGTTCTGCTTGGTTGGCGAGGGCCCAAGGATCCGGATGTCGGCGTCGGGGATGCCGGCCGCGCGCAGGCGCTTCGCGATGGCCTCGGCGGCGGGCGTGGTGCTGCCGTGCTCATGGGTCGTGTCGATCTCCACCAGCTCGCGAAGGACGTCGAGCGCGGTCCGGCGCTCGGCGGGCGGGGGCGCCGGCGTTGGTGTAGCCGCGGCGGCGGCAAGCGTGAGAACGATCAGCGGAGCGGTCAGCGCATACATCGGCGGCCGCGGATTCTGCCACAGGCACGGGTCGCCGAAGGGCCGAGCAGCTTCGGGCCGGCCCTCAGCCGTCGCCGTCGTTGAACGTGTCGGACTCTTCTTCTTCGTCGATCGTGTAGCGCGCCCAGGGAACGGCCGTCAGCCGCCGCAGCCCGATCGGCTCGCCCGAGGCCTCGGACAGCCCGTAGCTACCGGTCTGGATCTTCGCGAGCGCGCGCTCGATCTCGGTGAGCAATGACTGGTCGCGGCCCGCTAACGCGACGCTGTCATCTTGCTCGCGCGTCTGTTCCGCAGCGTCGAGCGGTTCGGTTTGTGGTTCGGCTTCGCGGATGGTCGACTGGTCATCGGCCAGCCGCTCGAGCACCTGCCGGCGCAGCTCGAGCAGGCGATCGCGCAGTCGCAGGATGTCCGTCCCGGTCAATCCGGAGCGATTCTCTGTACCCAGGCTGGTCATGACTCGTGCGCGGGCGAAAGCCGCGCTTCCTTGCAAATTGGGTCCGCCGGGGTTGTATCGCAAGAGCGGACAACCGCTGATGGGCAGCCGGGATCCGCAAATCGCGATCGAGCAGTGCGGCGACGACCGCGGGACGATCGCCGCGGGCACGCTGTGTCCTTTGCGCGTCAGGTTCCGACACGGGCGACGAGCGGCGCAATATCTCGTGAAAAATGAGCCGTAAAGGCGAGTCGCGAACACCCTCTGTCAGTCGAACTACGCCCTTGGAGACTAACCTCATGATCGTCGTCGCTGAATCCCGCCGCTCCGCTGCGCGGTCGTTTCGTTCCGCTGTTCCGATCTTTCCCGTGGTTCGTGCAGCTCGGGGCGCGAGGCTGGCGCGGCTCGTGACGCTGGCCGCGAGCGCGGTCGCGCTTCAAGCCGGCTGCTGGCGAGCGGCCCAGACCGGCGGCAATGACGCCGGGATCGATATCGTGACCGGCGCCGGGGGCGCCGCGATGGGCGTGGGTGGAATCGCGGGTGGAAGCGCGGGTGGAATGATGATGGACGCTGCGGCCGCGACGGACGGCCCTGTGCAGCCGACGGCTTCTTGTGATGCGATCGGCACGGCACCGGTGCTTCCCGCCACGACCTGCGCCACCATCACGGCGACCAAGACGGTCACGAGCGGGATCCCGACCGACGAATCGACCCTGGACACGACGACCATCCAAGCCGCTCTCGACGCCTGTCCCTCCGGCCAGGCCGTCCGCCTCGTCACCGACGGCGCCGCCAACGTCGCGTTCCTCACGGGAGGCCTCTTCCTCAGGAATGGCGTCACGCTGTGGCTCGACGACGGTGTCACCGTGTTCGGCTCGCGCAACCCGCGCGACTTCGACAGTCCGGCCGGGAGCGGCCAGTGCGGCTTGATGGGCGGCAACAGCGATTGCAACGCGCTCATCAACGTCGTCGGCGCGCAGAACGCAGCGCTCATGGGAACCGGAACTCTCGACGGGCGCGGCGGCGAGGCGATCATCGGCGACACCGTCGACGCGAACTGGTGGGCTCTCGAGAACGCCGATCAGGGGAACCTCGTCGCGCCGCGCATGGTCTGGGTGCGCCCGGGCAACGGCTTCGTGCTGTCCGGCGTGACCCTCAAGAACGCGCCGAAGTTCCACGTGGTGATCGAGCGGACCAACGGCTTCACCGTCTGGGGCATCACCATCAACACGCCGTCCAGTTCGGTGAACACCGACGGCGTCGATCCGTCGGCGTCGACCAACGGCATCATCGCCTACAACAAGATCAGCACCGGCGACGACAACATCGCCATCAAGGCGTCGGGGCCGCCAACGGTCAACAACATCGTCATCGCGCACAACCACTTCGGCCATGGGCACGGCATGTCGATCGGCAGCGAGACCAACGCCGGCGTGCAGAACGTCGCGGTGTGCGACCTGACGATCGACGGCGCGCAGAACGGATTGCGCATCAAGTCCGACGCCAGCAAGGGCGGCATCGTCCAGCAGATCAGCTACACCGACGTCTGCATCCGAAACACCAGTGACCCGCTGGTATTCGATTCGTACTACAGCAGCGCGACCGGCACGCTGATCCCGTGGTTCAAGGACATCACCATCCGGAACGTGCATAGCCTGAGCGGCGGCAAGCTGATCTTCCGCGGTTGGGATGCCGCCCACACGGAGGCGCTGACGCTCGACAACGTGGTGCTCGACACCGCGCCTACGATGATCACCGCCAGCAACGTGGTCCTCAACTTTGGCCCGAACCCGGTCACGAACATCGCCCCCACCGGCACGACCAACGTCACGGTGAACAAGACGATGACCGGCACCGCCGCTCCGCGCGACTGTACGAACGTCTGGGTGACGTTCTAAGCGACGCCCCCTCTTCAGCGAGTCACCCTCTCCCGCGGTCCGCCGGCCCTTGCGTGCGGGCGACCCCCCTTCGTGACCCGCGTCCCGAAAATGGGGCAAGCTCCGCTTCCCGGGTGACAGATCTCCCGTCGGCCGGTGTTCCCAGGACATGCGGGAGGCGATCCAAACGTGCCATTCGATATCGAAGGCTTCTACCAGCGGTACGGTCCAATGGTCCTGAGGCGTTGCCGGGCGCTGCTGCGCCATGACACAAAGGCGCAGGACGCGATGCAGGACGTCTTCGTAGCCCTGCTGCGTCATCAAGACCGCCTGCAGGACGAGGCACCAGCGGCGCTGCTCCTGCGGGTCGCCACCAATGTGTGCCTGAACCGCATGCGCACGGAGCGGCGCCGGCCTGAGGACGCCGACGACGAGAAGCTCCTGCAGATCGCAGGAACCTCTGACGGCGAGAGCGAAGGGCGGACGCTCGCGCGCGATCTCCTGGCCAAGCTCTTCCGCTCGGATGACCCGCTGGCTGCGAGCACGCAGACCATCGCGGTCATGCATCTGGTCGATGGGATGACCCTGGAAGAGGTCGCGCGCGAGGCTGGCCTCTCGGTCTCGGGCGTTCGCAAGCGCCTGCGGACCGCGCGCGCCCGCCTCACGCAGTTGGAAGGAGCTGTACCAACATGAGCTCAACGCACGACGACGGATCGAAGAAAATTCCGACCTGGTTGCTCGAGCGGGCGGCGCAAGGCGAGCTCGGCCCCTCGCAGGTCGACGAGCTGAAAACGCGTCTGGCGGCCGAGGGTCGGTCGCTCGAGACCGAGCTCGCGGCGCTGGGGGCATCGAACGAGGAGGTTCACTCCCAGGTCGACAAGGACCGGATGGTAGCCGAGATCCGCCGGCGCGCCGCGCGCCCCTCGGAGAAGCCCGCGCAGCGCCGGTTCCTGAACCTATGGATGGCGCCGCTGGCGCTCGCGGGCTCGCTGGGGATTGGCGTTCTCCTGTTGCGGCCGGGGCACGGCGTGTCGCCGACTGGCCAGATCGGCCCGACCACCGAGGGTGAAGAGCACATCACTTTCAAGGGCAAGGAACCGTCGGTGTCGCCGCGGCTCTGGGTGTACCGGCAGCGGACGGTGGCCAATCAGGACCAGCCGGAGCGGCTGAGCGACGGCGCGCGCGCCGCGCGCGGCGACCTCCTGCAGCTGGCCTACGCCGCCGGGCGCGACGGACGCTTCGGCGTGCTGCTCTCGATCGACGGCGCCGGCCGCGTGACCCAGCACCTACCCGAGCCGGGCGCCAGCGCGGCCGCCGCCCTGCGAGCACCGAACGAGATCCATCTGCCCTCGGCCTACGAGCTCGACGATGCGCCCGGATTCGAGCGCTTCCTGTTCATCACCGCAACCCAACCCTTTCCCGTCACGGCGGCGCTCGATGCCGCGCGCGCTCTCGCTCGCCAGGGGCAGAGCGCCCGCACGGCGCCACTCCCGTTGCCAGCCGATTTTCATCAGACTTCGGTCTTGTTGCAGAAGACCAGCAAAGGAACGCTATGAGCTCTCGTCGCAGAATCGCCCGCGGTCTTGTTCGAATCTTGGCGCGGCGTCTCGCCGGTATCGCGCTGGCGCTCGCCGCCGCGGCCCCGCTCGCTGTTGCGCACCCGAACCGCGCCTTCGCCGCCGCGCTCAGCGCTGCGCCCGCCACCATCGACGGCGTCCGGCTGCGCCGGTTCGCGCTCATGGCCGGATTCAACGACGGCGGGCCGACGCGGCCCCAGCTGCGTTACGCGACCTCGGACGCGCGCGCGATGAGCCGCGTGCTCGAGAGCCTGGGCGGCGTCGCCCCCGACGACGTCGTATTCGTCTCGGACGCCACGCGCGCCGCGTTCCTGGGCGCGTTCGACCGCCTGGGCCACCTGGTCGCCGCCGGTCAGCGCGCTGGCGTTCGTCGCGAAGTCGTCGTCTACTATTCTGGACACTCGGACGAAGACGGCCTGCTCATCGGCAATGACCGCGTCAGCTACGACGAGCTGCGCGGTCGCATCCAGGCCATCCCCGCCGAGGTCCGCCTCGCCATCCTCGACTCGTGCGCCTCCGGTGGCTTCACCCGCCACAAGGGCGGCGTGCGCCGCGCGCCCTTCCTGATGGACGCCTCCGCCGACACCAAGGGCCACGCGTACCTGACGTCGAGCGCCATCAACGAGGTCGCTCAGGAGTCCGACCGCATCGGCGCGTCATTCTTCACGCACTACCTGGTCTCGGGCCTGCGCGGCGCCGCCGACGTCAATCGCGACCGCCGCGTGACTTTGCAAGAGGCCTTCCAGTTCGCCGCGCAAGAGACCCTCGCGCGCACCGAGAAGACGCAGGGCGGCCCGCAGCACGCGGCCTATGAGTTCGACCTGGCGGGCACGTCGGATCTCGTGGTCACCGACGTCCGCTCGACGCAGGCGACGCTGGCGCTCGCCTCGGATCTGTCCGGCCGCATCGGCGTGCGCGACTCCGCCGGCAACCTGGTCGTCGAGCTGCGCAAGATGGGCGGCCACGGCATCGAGCTCGGCCTCGAGGCTGGGCCGTACATCGTCACCATGGATGGCACGGGCAATACCGTGTTCGAAGCCAGCGTGACGCTGGCGCTCGGCCAGCGAGCCGAGCTCCAGCGTCTGGCGTTCCATCCCGGCCGCCCGCTCGAGGTCGTCGCGACCCGCGGCGATGCCCCCCCGCCCCCGCCCGAGACCGGCGTCACCGCCACCGCATCAGCTTCGCTGGCGCCACCCCGCACGCCACTGCACGCGGTTCCGGTGCATCTGGGGTTGGTACCCATGCCGGGCGACGCGGAGGTCGACGTTCACGGCCTTTCGTTCAGCTTCGTCGCGGACCGCGTCGGCGGCCTGTCATCCGGACTGCAGCTGTCCCTCGGCGCCAACATCGCCGATCAGTTCATGTACGGCACGCAGCTCACCGTCGGAGCCAACCTGCTGCGCGGTCCGGGGCGTGGCTCCCAGTTCGCGGTCGGCGCCAACCTCGCGACCGACACGTTCCGCGGCGCGCAGCTCACCTCGGGCGCCAACGTCGTACTCGGCGACTTTCGCGGCGCGCAGCTCGCAGCCGGGGTCAACTGGGTCGACGGTGCCGCGCACGGCGCGCAGCTCGGCGCCGGCGTCAACTTCGCGCGCGGCGGCGGCCGCGGCGCGCAGCTCGCGGGCGGCCTGAACCTGACGCTCGGGCGCTGGAACGGCGGGCAGCTGGCCGGCGGCGCCAACCTCGCTGACGAAATCTCGGGCGCGCAGCTGGCGCCGCTCAACGTCGCATCGGTGTCGAACGGTGCCCAGGTCGGCGTGATCAACGTCGCCGGAGATCAGAACGGCCTGCAGCTCGGCGTCGCCAACGTGGCCAAGCGCAGCCGCGGATTCAAGCTGGGCGTGGTCAACGTCGCCAAGGAGCACGACGGCGACACGCTCGGGTTGGTGAACATCATCGGCAACGGCATCCACGGCGTCGCGGTCTATGCCACCGACACCATGCTCTCCAATGTCGAGCTCCAGCTCGGCAGCCGCCACGTCTACACGTCGTACACGTTCGGCTATCAGCCGGGCGACGCGCTCGTGACCGGCGCTGGACCCGATCAATTCCACCGCAGCACGCGCCGCATCGGCTACGGCCTGGGCATCGGCTACCGCGAGCCGGTCACGTTTGGTCCTCTGCGCTTCCTGGCCATCGAAGCCAGCGCGATGAGCATCGTGTCGGACTTCTCCGACTACAACAACACGCCGCTCTGGGCATCGACGCGCGCCGTGGCGGGGTTCCAGATCATCCCCGGCTTGTCGGCCATCGCCGGCATCTCCGACAACGCGACCATCGCGTGGGACGGCAAGAACCTGGACATCGGCACCGGCGTCCTCGAGAGCGTCTCTCACAGCGGCACGACCACGGTGCGGCATTACCCGGGTCTGCTCCTCGGCCTGCAGATCTGACGCGCCCTTCGCGATCTCGGCGGCGACTGACCGCCGGAGACCGATTGTCCTTGAAGCCGCCGGTGTGTCTGTTATAAAAGACACTCATTCGCGCGGAATGCGCGAGGAGACATCCATCATGCGTATCGGAGTCATTGGCGGATTGGACCGGAACGTCGCCGCGTTGCAGACGCTGGCCGAAACCCGAGGTCACGAGGTCGGATTCCACACCGGCGTCATGGCGGGGCCGGCGTCGTCGGCTGCGCTTCGCTCGCTGGTGGCGCGATCCGAGTTAGTCGTCATCGTGACCGACATCAATAGCCACAACGCCGTGCGTGCCGCCCGGCGCGAGGCGCGCCTGCGCCATCGACCGCTCAAGATCGTGCGCAAGCTCGGCGCGACGCAGTTTGCGGCGTTGCTGCGCGGTGTGTCCGATCCGTTGCCAGCCGCCGCGCCCGCGAACGACACCGTCGTCCGCGCGGCTTGAGCCGTTCAGTAGCTGACGGCCAGGCTCACGCGCCCGAATATCCCGCGCTGCGACAGCGATCCCAGGTCCGTCGAGCCAGCCTTGCTCGCATCGCGCGCCGGCAGCTCCGGCGCCAGCGTCAGACTGTGCTTCGGCGCCCACCCGTACCCCGCCTCGCCGATCAACCACAGGCCAATCGGTCCCGCGCCGGCGTTGAGCCGCGCGCCCGCGCCCAGGCTCGCGTCGACCGACGAGGTCCAGTAGGCGGTCGCGAGCGGCGCCGGCGCCGAGGCGTCGCGCAACGTTGCCGACGTATGGACGATTCCGGGCGCGATGCGAGCGCCGACGTAGAATCCGGAGGTGAGCACGTAGCGCGGCTCGAGGACGACGGCCAGGCGCCAGGTGCCGAGCGTCGCGTCGGCGCCACGGGCGGTGGCCTCGCTGCTTCCGATGTCGGTGGCCAGTCCGAGCGCCGGCACGAAGCCGTTGCCGGCCCGCAATGTGTGCACCACCGCGGCCGAGAACTGCGCCAGCGCGTCGGCGGTCGAGAACGGATCGAGCCCGCCGTCTCGCACGACCGACGCGCGCACCCCGATCGCGGCCTGCCAGCGATCAGGCGTGCTGAGGCTCGGCGCCGACGGCCGGTAACCCTGTGCGTTCGCACGCGGCGCGGATGTCGTGATGGCGCCGGCCGCTGCGAGCGGCGCGCACCACGCGAGCCATCGCCAGGCGCGCGCGCGACCTTGGTTACGGGTTGCCATCGGAGCCCTCCTCGAGAAGACCGCCATAGATCCGGCGCGTGCTGTCGTCGGGCGTGCTGGCGTCGTACACCGTCGCGCCCAGATTGCCGGTCTCGTGCAGCGCGATCAGGCTGCGTCCAGCGCCTCCGCCCGATTGTCCAATTTCGAAGACAGCATCGACCGGTGTATCCGACTGCAGCGTCCATACCCGCTTCGAGAGGACGTCGGTCGCGGCGAGGCCCGCGCCCCCGGGCAGGAACGTCCAGACGCGCGCGCCGATCGGCGAGACCATCAGCGTCGTGCCCGGCGCCGAGGTCAGGAGCGGCGCGGCGGTACGCGCCGCCAGGTCGAGCACGTAGAACGTCTGGGTGTGTGCGGCGGCCAGCACCTTGAGCGCAGCTCTATCGAGCGGCACGTCGAGCACCGTCCCGACTTGCGCGCCGACCGCGACGGTCTCGATGCTGCGGAACGGGCGGCCGGCGGCCTGCCCCAGCTCCCAGAACGCCACGCCCGCGCCGGCGGTGCCGCCTTGCCAGAGCAGCGCGACGTCGGCGCTGGTGCCGCCCGCACCCGCGGTCACCAGCGAAAGCCGCTGGTAGGGCGCCGGCAGCGCCACCGTCGTGGTCACGGTGGTCGCCGGGTCGATCAGCATCGCCGCGTTCGAGGTCGGGACCAGCGCCGCCAGCCGCAGGCCGCCGTCGGTGCGCACGAACGCGATGTCGGTGGGGACACCACCGGCGTCGGCGACGTTCACCGACGGCAGGAACCCGGCGCTGCCGCCCGGCGCGGGCGCGAGCTGCAAGATCATCACGCTGCGATCGCCCTGAAACCGGATGCCGATACGCGCGTCGCTGGTGTCGGCCGGATCGCCGTCGTCGACGACAATCGCCGCCGGCGGCGGGCGTTGGGTGGCGCCGCCGTCGTCCAGGCGCACGGTGATCTCGGCGTCGGCGCTCGGGTCGCCGTCCAGCGGCAGCAGCGCCATCTCCTGCTCGTTCTGCACAATCAGCAGCTGGCTCGGCCCACCCGGCAGCGACAGCGACGGCGTGATCACCAGTTGCTGCGGCCGGCCGCCGAAGCTGTGCACCGTGTGGTGACCAGCGGTGCCGGCCGCGAGGTCGACGATCACGAGCTCGTTGGGGTTGCTCACCAGCGCCTGGCTGGTCGTCTCCGCCGCGTAGACCACCGCCCAGCGCCCCGTCGGATCGACGATCAATCCGTTCAGCGGATCGGTGAGCCCGAGATCGATCTGGGTCGGCTCCGCCGGGCCGTCGTCATAGGCGGTCAGGCGCGGCTTTTCGTCGGGGATCGAGTCGCCGAGGGCCGCGCGATGCCCGGCGGTCAGCAGATACAGCTTGCTGCCGTCGGGCGCGGGCGCCGCTGCGACCACGTCGCGCCCGGTGGGTGCGCTGCGCAGCCCGAGCTCGCCATTCTCCCCGGCGCTGAGCGCGACAACCCGTCGCGCCGGCGTGTCGATGAGCGCGACCGATCGCTTGAGGCCGAATGCTTGAACGTGCGCCGGCGGCTCCGACCAGACCTCCGATCGCCCATCGGCGCACCCGCCTGCGATCAAAGTCAGGACGGCGCAAATCGCGGTGATCTCCGGTCCCCTCTCCCGTCCGCGGGAGAGGACGTCGCCCGCTCGCAAGGCCTGCCCTCTCCCCGACCCTCTCCCGCGGCGGACCGCAGGAGAGGGTGACTCGCTGAAGAAGCGTTCTAGTCCCCTCTCCCGTCCGCGGGAGAGGGTTAGGGAGAGGGCAGACCTTGCGAGCCGCGGGGCTCGAGCGACCGGAACCGTCCTCACGGCCGACTCCAATCCACCACGCGCGCTCCCAGCTCGTACCCCGTCAGCGTCCTCGCGTCGCCGCTGTCGAGCGCGATCAAAGTGATGCGTCCGTCCGGATGCTGCTGCGCCACGTATCCTCGCCCGGCGACCGCGGCGACGCCGGCGGCGATCGGCGGGCTCGCCAGTGGATAGCGCTGCACGGCCAGCGTCGGGAACTGGCCCACGTACGCGCCGAAGATCGCCTGTCGATCGTCGCGTACCGTGATCAGCGCGGTCTCGCCGGCCGGCGAGACCGCGACCGCCTGGATCGGCGCATCGGTCGCCTGGATCAGCGCCGGGTGGGTCCCGTCGAGCGGCAGCAGGCTGAACGCGCCCGCCATCGGTGTCGCGGTGGATTGGCTCGCCGCGCCCGCATCGCTGCCGCTGCCACTGCCGCTCACCCCGGCGTCGGTGTTGCCCGCAACGGCACTGTTGTCCACCGGGTGCAACACCACCGCGCCGCGTCCGTCGGCGGTCACGATCACTGACAGCACCGGCGCGTGCACGCGCAGCGTCCGCCAGGTGGGCGGCGCCGCCGACAGCGACAGCACGGTGATCCGCTCGGACGATACGGCGTTGGAGTACAGCACCGCGGTCGTTCCGCCGGCGGTGAGCACGGTCTGGCCGATGGTCTCGCCGGTGATCGTCAGGTGGATCACGTCCGCGGGCGCGGGAGCCGCGTCGCCGAGTGGGATCACCGCGACCTCCGCGGTCTGCCGCACCACCGCGACTGCGCGCGTGCCGTCGTCGGTGAGGTCGAGATCGGTGACCGGCCCGCTCAGCGGCAGCGAAGTCAGCGCCCCGCTGCCGAGGTCGATGACGCCGACGGTGTCGCTGCCCTCGCGCCGCATGACCGCGAAGCGGCCGTCCGAGGTGATCGAGACGTCGCGCGTGTCGGCGGTCGCCGTCGGATCGGTGTCGAGCGCGATGTTGTTGCCGACGAGCGGTCCGCCCTGGCCGTCGAGCGTGAGGATCGAAACGCCGTCCTCGGTGACCGCGAACGCGCGCCGCTCGTCGCTGGAGAACGAGACCGACGCAGGCCGGAACCCGACGGCGAGCGTGGTGTGGGCCGCCCCGGCATCGCTCGCCCCGAGGTCGAGCACGGTCAGGGTCTGGAATCCGTCGGTCGCGCGCGCGTTCGCGACCTGGCGCCCGTCGACCCAGGCGATCGCGAAACGCCCCTGGGCCGAGACGACCAGCCGGTTGGCGCCGGCGACGATGCCGGGGATCGTGCGGCTGACCAGCGTGGTGCCGTCGGTGTGGAGCACGGTCGCGTCGTTCGAGAGTGCGTTGAGCACGACCACTTCGTCAGCGCCGGGGACGGCGGCGACCGTCGTCGGTGCGTTGCCCGCCTCGACGGTCTTCACCACCAGCGACGAGGCGTCGACGTAGGCGACCCGGCCGCTGGTCGGGTTCGCGATCCAGATGAACCGCCCCGTCGAGACCGGTGCCTGATAGGTGCTGTCCAGCTCCTGCTCCGGCGGTCCGCTGGCGCCACCCGTACCGGTGCTGCTGCCGGCGTCGATGTCGGGGGCGCCGCTGCTACTGCCGCCGAAGCCGGGTGAGGAGCCGCTGCTGGCGTTCGACATGCCGGCGCAGCCGGTGACGCCAAGCAGGAGGGCGGCGCAGCATGGGAGCCACGCGGGGGTCGGCTCTCGCAAGGTTTGCGCTCTCCCCGACCCTCTCCCGCAGACGGGAGAGGGAGATCGGATCGGTCGTTCGCGTGATCGCATCGAACCAGCGTCAGTGGCAAGCGCGATGCCAGCGCCGGTTGATGCGCTGGCGGCCGGATTTCGGGGAGAGAGCGCCTCGCCAACCCCTGCCATCGCACCCGGCCGGACAGTGCTGTCGCGATTCCGTCGCGTTCCGGCGCGCGGAATGAGACGATGAGAGGATGGACCCGGTGACGGTGGGCTCCGCCCGGACGGCCTTCATGGCTGCGGTCCTGACCGCCTCGATTGCGCTTGCGGGCTGTGGGTCGGCGACGCCGTCGTGTGACCTCGATACCCTGCTCCGTGCGCGGGCGGGCGCGCGCGCCGTCGATTGCGGCCGCGTCGCCGTGGGAGCACCCAGCATGACGGCCGACCAGTGTGTCGCCGACCAGAGTACGGCCGGCGCCCCGTTCTTCGCGCACTATGACGTGCAGGGGATCGATTCGCGGGTCGCGTTCGGCGTGGTGCGTGACCCGAACGGTCAGACCTCGGTGCTGCTCTGGGACAGCGACCCGTCGGGCGGGTCGGGCGCGCCCGCTCGGATCACCGAGTATGTGTGCGGCGGCGACCCTCCGGTGCAAACCCAGCTCACCAACCCAGGCGCCCCTACCGCCGCCGAGTGCACCGTCACCATCTCGACCGACCTGGCTTGTGGATGACGCGTCTCCAGCGGCTACACCGACCGCATGTCCGACGGTGCACCCACGGTCCGGCGGTGCATTGTTTGGACGGACCGCGCTTTTGCGGCTATCAAGATAGGTTGTGATACGCCAAACGGCGATCGCCCTGGCAATCTTGGTCCTGGTCGCGGGGGCGCTCTCGATGGTCGTGGCGCGGCAGCGGCGGCGGCAGGCAGAGCCGATGCGCACGGTCCTGCTCGGCGACATCGACGCCGGCTCTTGTGGCGAGCTGCGGCGGGCCGAGGTCCTGGCGCGCCGTTTGGTGCTCGCCGACGCGCGCGACGATGGTGCTCGCGCCGCGCTCGCGCTCGCGGGCGCGCTGCTGGCCGTGGATTGCGGGCTGCCGCTGACCAAGGATGTCGTCGATGTCGCCTCGGGCCCGCTCGAGTCGAGCGGGAGCGACGATCGCGCCCAGTCGGACGCCGCATCGGCGCGCGCGCTGCTGCGCGTAGCTGCTGGAGAGCCGGAGGCCGCCATCGCCGAGGCCGAGGCGGTGGTCGCCCGCGCGCCGGGGTTACCTCAGCCACTCTACGCCCTGGCGCGGGCGCGCGCCCGCGCCGGAGATCTGGTCGGCGCGAGTCGGGCGCTCGAGGCCGCCATGGTGATCGGGCCGGCGTTCGTGCCGGCGCGTCTGGCCTGGGCCGAGGTGCGGCTCGATCTCGGCGACGCCGTCACGGCCGCCGAGGTGCTCCGTGCGCTGCCCAATCCGGATCTGCGCGCGCGCCTGCTGCTCGATGAGGTCGAGCGGGCGCGTGCGCCGCGTGCGCCCGACGCGGCTGCGGCTGCGGCGCTCGACGCTGCGTGCGAGACATCGCAGCTCACGGATGCGCTCGAGGTGTCGGCCTGCGCGCTGCGCGATGCCACCCGCGCGCGCGTGGCAGGGGATCGGGCGCGCGCGCGGGTCCGGGCCGTCGCGGCCGCCGAGGCGGCGCCTACCGACCCGCGCCTGCTGTCCGAGATCGCTCAGCTGCTGGCCGAGCTGGGCGCGGTGGACCGCGCCGCGGCGCTGGTGGCGCGCGCCGAGCGTCTGGCCGCGCCGCACATGCCGGCGCTGGCGTGGGCAGAGTTCGGCGTCGGCCTCGGGCGCGGGCGCACACCCGCGCAGCCGGCGCCCCCTTTTCCTCCGCCGCCCGAGGGGCCGTTGCTCGAGATGCGCGCGGCGCTCGCGGCGGGCGGGGTCGGCGCGCTGGCGCCTCTGATCACGCGCGGCGGTGCGGCCGACCACGGCGGAGATCCGGATCTCGACGAGCTCGCGCGGCTCGGCGAACTGGCGACTGGCTCGGGCGTTGCCGCCGCTCCCAGCGGTACGCCCGCCGCCGGCGGCTCGCCATCGGGCCGAGGTACACACCGCGACGACGAGCCCATGCGCGCTTACGTCGACGGGCTGCGCGCGCGCCTGGCCGGCAACCTGCCCCTGGCCGCTGAACGCTTCTCCCACGCGCTCGCGGGTCACGGCGACGCCTGCCGCGCCGCCGGCGAGTACGGCGCGATCCTGCGCGGGCTCAAGCGCAAGGCCGATCCGCGCGTCTTTTCCGCGCTGCGCGCCGAGAACGCCGGCTGCGTGAACCTAGTGCGCTGAATCGTCGTCGTCGCGCGCCGGCGCGGGCGCCGCGCCCGGGGTCGTCTCCGGCTCTGCGGGCTCGAGGCCGCCTTCGGCCTCGCCGTTCGACGGATCGTGCTCCGCGCGCTCGGTGTCCATGCTGTTCGCGCCGTAGTCGATCCAGTACTGCTGGCTGTCGCGTACGTCGACGTGCACGAACTCGGACACCGGGTAGTACCCGATGCCCTTGACGCCCAACGCGAAGGCCAGGTCGCGCACCATGAGCGGCGTCATGCCGGGGACGCGGATGTCGGCCGCCATGCCGCGCGTGTGATAGCTGAGCTTTGCCTTCGAATACATCGGCGCGCGGAAGCCCGACACCAGGATGATCTTCTGATGGGTGCGCTGCGAGATCCGGTAGAGGAGCTCGATGAGCCGCGGGTCCGGCGGTGTCTCCGCGGTGGTGCGCTGGCAGCGCAGCTGGTGGCGCAACTGGCGATACGACTCGGGCTCGATCTCACCGCTGGTCAGGTTGATCTTCACGTCCATCGACTCCCCGGTGTTGGACGACTCGAGCGTGAAGTGACCGATCGGCCCCGACGGCGCGCGCAGCGCGGGTGTGCGGCCGTCGGCGCGCGCTTCGCCTCCGCGCAGCGGGTGCATGGCCACCGTGTCCGCGACCTGCATCATCGAACGCACGCGCCGCTCGAGGCCGCCGAGCGTCTCGCTCATGCGCACCGAGCCGCAGAGCAGGATCACTGTTGCCAGCAGCAGCGCCGCGCCGATGAGCGAGATCAACATCGGCAGCGCGCGCGGTAGCACCAGCGTGCGGATGGGGCGCTCCGGATCGCAGGCGATCATGATGCGCAGGCGCCGGTCGCGCCGCGGGCGCTCCGGCTCCTTACGCAGCTGGCGCAACGTCTCGGCTACGGTGGTCGTCGTATGGGGCCGTTCCACCATCGGCGACGACTCTTTCGTTAGGCCGCGGGAACCAGGTGGCCGTGCGCGTCGAGCTCGTGCGCGGGCTCGCTCTCGATCTCGCGACCCTTGCCGTCCTTGGCCGTCGTGCCGGCGCCGCCCATGAAGCTCGTGCCGCGGAACACGCCGCCGGTCTCGATGCGCACGCTCTGCGCGGCGATGTCTCCCTCGACCTTGCCCTTCGCGAGAATCTCGAGATGACCGCTGCAGCGAACGTTGCCGATGATCTGTCCCGCGACGACCACGTCCGAACCGACGACATCACCGCGCACGACGCCGCTCTCGCCGATCACGACCTCGGCGCGCGACGCGACCGTTCCTTCGATCGTGCAGTCGATGCGGAACGCGCCTTCGGCACTGAGGTCACCGCGAACGAAAGCGGAACGACCGAGGACGTTCTCGATCGGCTCGCGATCGGCCGGGCGCGTGCCCTCGTCCTTTGAACGCCATCCCATCTATTCCTCCTGGAAAAGTAGAAGGCCCCAGGGAACAGCGGGGCCGTGCTCTCACATCGGGAGCCACGAGGAAGAACTGAAGCCGCGATCCAAGATCGTGACGGCCGCCGTTACGACGTCCGTGACGGCGATCGAGACGCTCGAACACGTCCGATCGGGCCGATCATTTCGGGCTCGTATCGCGCGCGGTCGCGATCATTCCATCGCAGGTAAACCGGGTGTTTCTCGTCGGTGAATTTTGAGCGAAGCATCACTTGTCGCCTTGCGCGAGCGCTTCGCTGCGACCAATGTGGTGATTGCGGGTTGGGCGAAGGAAAGGGTGGCGGTGAGGACGGGCGGCGGCGGGTAGGATCAGATTCAACCGGGGCGAGGGTGTGGGCGACTGTGAGCGCGGTGGCACGCGGGGGCGTGTGGTCTACCGAACAGCAACAATCGCCTGCACCCTCGTCTCATTATCTTATTGTCTTATCTGGGACCCTCGGAGGGTCCCAGACCCCCTAGGCGGCGGAGTCCCACGGCGCACAGCAGGGCGACCAGCGACAGCGCGCTGAAGCCCAGGATGCCCGGGGCCATCGATTCGGCCAGACCCTGAAGCAGCAAGAGGTGGATCTTCGGCGAGTTGGCCCACTCCGAGCGAGCTGGGACCTTGGACCCGACGGCCGCGATGTCGGCCATCACGCCGCCCGCGATCGAGAACAGGACCGCGAGCGAGAGCGCGAGGATCGGTGGTAGGCGCGCGCGTGCCGGCCGGTACGCGAAGTGCAGCGCCGCTCCCAGGTTGACGAGGCCGAAGAAGAGAATTGCCCACATGGGGCCACCACCGTCGCGAATCAGGTCGCTCATTCTGGGTTCTCCTTGGTTCGTGGCCTGCCCAAACAATCGACGAGAACGCGCGAGGGGCGATTGCGTGACGTCAGCGCTTCTTGGGAGCCGCGCGCCGGGGGCTGTGGGCGCGTCCTTCGGCCGCCAGCCGCTGGTCGCGCTGCCGCCGCTCGACGAGATCGCCAAAGCTGGCGGGCTCGGACGTGGCTGCCGGCGTACGGGCGCGGGTCGGAGCGGCACGGCGCGAGCGTGGGGCGGACAAGGCAGGATCTCGGGCCGGCAGTCTACTGGATTGCTCCGCTGACGACGACGTCCGTCCTCCTTCTCCGATCCCCTCTCCCTCGGTCCGCCGAGGGGGAGGGTTAGGGAGGGGGCAGACCTTACGAGAGGCAACGTCCGGCGGGCGTAGAAGGAGAGGGCAGACCTTGCGACAGCGGCGTTCGAGCGAGCTCGCCCACGTCCGTCACGCTTGAGTCGCTCGAGCGTTGAGTTCACCGTGGCGGAGTTGGACGCCCGGGCAAAACTGCGAATCGCCGCGCAAGCCGCGGCGGACGTCGACGCGACGCCGGCCGCGCTGCTCGAACAGCTGCGGCGTGGCGACGCGAGCGCCTTCGACGAAGTCTATCGACGCTACACGCCGGGCCTGTTCGCGTTCCTGGCGCGCCTCTCGGGGCGTGCCGCCATCGCCGAGGAATTGCTGCAAGAGACCTGGCTGCGCCTGGCCACCCACGCGCGCACGTTGGCTGGGGACACGAATCTGCGCGCCTGGCTGTTCACGGTGGCGCGGAATCTTCATCGCAGCCAGCGCCGGCGCGTGAGGCTGGATCTGGATCTGCTGCGATTCTGGAAGTGGGCATCGCGCGGACAGTCGGCCCCACCATCGCCGCTCGAGGTGGCGGTCGTATCCGAGGCCGAGCGCCGCCTGGAAGCGGCGCTGGCCGCGCTACCGGTCGCCCAGCGCGAGACCCTGCTGCTGGTGGCGGTCGAGGGTTTTTCGCCCACGCAGGCGGCGGAGATCCTGGGCCTGCGGCCAGAGGCGGCACGCCAGAGGCTCCGTCGTGCGCGTGCGGCGATCGCGGCGGCGCTGGAGATCGCGTCGCCGCCGAATGTTCCGGAAGGAGAGACGTCATGAGTCAGCGAGAACGAGCAGACGACCTCGACGCGCGCCTGGCCGCGCTTCCGCGCCCGGCGCTCGACTCGGCGGCTGGCGCACGGATTCACGCGCGGGCACGCGAGGCTTTCCGGTCATTGCCCGCGGGCGGGGCGACCTCATTGCCTGGAGGCCTGTGGGCACGCCTCTGGAGCCGCCTCTTGGAGCCGGCCGCCGTCGCCATTGCGGTCGCCGTCTATCTGATCTGGACCGCGCAAGCGCTGGCCGCGATCGACTGGGGCCGGCTCGCGCTGCCGTCAACGGATCGCATCGGTTCGCTCGCGGCGCCGCGAGCGGCGGGGGCCGGACAGAACCAGTAGCAGGAACCGAATGTCTTCACTGTGATTCCTCCACTCAGTACTGGTCGTCAGCGCGAATTCCTATGACGAAAATCTTCGCGCTTCGTCGAGTTACTTGACATCAGAGCGCGCCAGCGGTGCCGCCGCGCCAACCCGGCATCGCGGTACGACTACGGTTGCAGCCTGGGCCTGTAGCCGGATCCATCGCCCGCGATCGCGATCAAAGGAGCTAGAACGACAGGCGGGACCCGTCTCGCGAGAGTCCCCCGGATCAGACAACGCACGACTCCCCCGAAGATTCCGGTGACGAATCAACCAGGCGGTCGCTTTTCTCGCGCGCGGACGATCAGGGCGCGCCGCCGGCGTCGGGCGCGGCGGGCGGAATCAGCATCTCGGGTGGAATCTTCATCGGCGGCGTCGGCGGGTCGATGCGCGCCTCTTCGGGGAACGGCTGAGCTGTGCGCAGCGGCTTGCGCTCCCACTCGGGGACCTCGGTGGGGGGAGGTTCGGCGGTGGCGGTTGGTGTGGCAGTTCGCGGGGGCGTCTCGGCGCGTCCGAGTGCCGGGTCGCGCGCCGGGGCTGGCGCGGCGGGCGGCGCGCGCGCAGGCTCTGGTTCCGACGGCAATGCGGCGGCCGTTGCCTCGCTCTTTCCTCCGTCGCCGCGCGCCCGGAGGATCAGCAGAGTGATCCCGAGGCCAAGCACCACCGCCAATCCCAGGGCTGCGATCACCAGCAGCGGCGGTGGCCGGTGCTGAGGTGCACGCGGCGGGTGATGGCGAGAAGACCCGGTGTCAGACACGCGCGTCTTCGATTATAAGGCCGCGTCCGGTCGCCCACGCCTCGATTCGGCAACGCGCTTGCCCTATTTCTCGGTGGTGACGGTACCGACGCCGCCCGCCAGCGCCGTGACCAGCGTTTGCCAGGGCAGGCGCGCGCATTTGACGCGCACCGGATAGCGTCGCACGCCCGCGAAAGCGCCGAGCTCGCCGAGCGCGGCGGTCTCCGCTTCGCCGGCGGCGCCCGCCAGCAGGCTGTCGAACGCGCCGCACAGCGCTTCGGCCTCGGCGCGCGTGCAGCCGCGGAGCGCATCGGCCATCATCGATGCCGACGCCGTCGCGATCGCGCAGCCGGCGCCGTCGAAGCGCGCATCGGTGATGCGGTCGCCGTCGAGGACCAGCGCGACCGTCACCCGATCGCCGCAGAACGGGTTGTCGCCGCGCGCGCTGTGGGTGGCGCCCGCGAGCGCGCCGTGGTGGCGCGGATTGCGTCCATGGTCGAGCACGATCCGCTGATACAGATCATCGGCGGGCGTGTCGCTCATGCGAAGACCTTGCGCACGGCGCGGAGGCCGTCGATCAGCGCGTCGACATCCTGGCGCGTGCTGTAGAGGCCGAACGAAGCGCGCGCCGTAGCTGGCACGCCCAGCGCCTCCAGCAGCGGCTGCGCGCAGTGGTGTCCAGCTCGGATGGCGACGCCGTGCTGGTCGAGGATCGTGCCGATGTCGTGGGGGTGCACGCCGTCGAGCACGAACGACACGATCGCCGCGCGGTCCGCCGGCTCGCCGACCAGCCTCGCACCCGGCAGGGCGGCGATGCGCGCGGCGGCGTCGGCGGCCAGCGCGTGCTCGTGCGCTGCGACCGCGCCGCGATCCCAGCGCTCGAGATAGGCGATCGCCGCGCCGAGCCCGATCGCTCCCTCGATGTTGGGTGTTCCCGCCTCGAACTTGTGCGGCACCGCGGCCCATCGTGGGCCTTCTTCCAGGGACACCGAGCGCACCATCTCGCCGCCGCCCTGCACCGGCGCCATCCCCGCCAGGCGCTCGGCACGCCCGTAGAGCACGCCGATCCCCGTGGGGCCGTACATCTTGTGCGCCGAGAACGCATAGAAGTCGCAGCCCAGCGCCTGCACGTCGATCGGCAGGTGGGCCGCCGCCTGGGCGCCGTCGATCAGCACCGGCACGCCGCGCGCGTGCGCGCGCTCGACGATGGCGGCCACCGGATTCACGGTACCGATCGCATTGGCGACATGGGCCACCGCCAGGATGCGCGTGCGTGGCCCGAGCGCGGTGTCGACCTCGTCGAGCCGCAGCTCGCCCGACGCGGTGACCGGCACCACACGCAGGCGTGCCTGCCGCTCGGCGCACAGCATCTGCCAGGGGACCAGGTTCGAGTGGTGCTCCATCGCGGTCACCACGACCTCGTCACCGGCGGCGACGGCAGCGCGCCCGAAGCTCTGGGCGACCAGATTGATAGCCTCGGTGGTGCCGCGCACGAAGACGATCTCGCTCCCGTCGCGCGCGTTGATGAAGCGTTGGGTCGCAGCGCGCGCCGCCTCGTAGGCGGCGGTCGCCCGCTCGGAAAGCGTGTGCACGCCGCGATGCACGTTGGCGCGGTCGGTGCGGCCGAACGCGGCCACGGCGTCGATCACCGCCGCCGGCATCTGGGTCGTCGCCGCGCTGTCCAGATATACCAGCGGCCGTCCGTGCACCAGCTGCGCCAGCGCCGGGAAGTCTGCGCGGGCACGCTCGGGCTGGAACCGCTCTTCGCGGCCGCCCGGGAACGGCTCGCCTCCGCTGCCGGCGCCGGTCATACTCGACAGCGTAGCACCGCCGGCACGGGCGACATCAATAGGGGAACCCTCAAAGGGCTCCCATGCGCTCCTGAACCCTTAACCGGAACCGTGACTCGCTTGACCGCCTCTTCCGAGTGTCGGTACGCTGCGCCTCGCTTCGTTCGCTCATTCGCGTTTTTCGTCGGGCTCGTCGCCGGCGGCCGGGGGCTCTCGATTTTGAAGCACTGGCAGGAGATGGCGCACATTCTGGATCGCGTCGTCGCTCTCGGGCGGCAGGGGCGAGCCACGGCAATCGCCATGGTGACGCAGATCAGCGGCTCGGCGTACCGGCGCCCGGGCGCAAAGCTGCTGGTCGAGGCGGGCGGCAGCTTCCTCGGCAGCATCAGCGGCGGCTGTCTCGAGGAGGACGTGCGCGAGATCGGCCTCGGCGTCCTCGATTCGGGGACGAGCCGCCTCTTGCACTACGACACCGGTACCGACGAGACCAAGCTCTGGGGCCTGGGGCTCGGCTGCGACGGGGAGGTCGACATCCTGGTGCAGCCAATCTCCGCCGCCGACGCTGCCGGAGGTGTCTGGCAGCGCGTGCGCACGTTGCTCGACGGCGACGCGCCGTTCGCGCTGGCGACGCTGGTCGACGCGCAACCTCCTGATGCCGGTCGGCCCGGCAGCACGATCGTCGTCGGCACGCGCGGCGTGCTCGCCGGCTCGTTGCGCGCGGAGGGGACCGAGACCGCCGCGCTCGCGGCCGAGGTCGTGCGCCTGGCGTCGGGCGCGCTGGCGAGCGGGCGGGCGCGGTTCGAGACGCTGGGCGCGCGGCGCCTGTTCGTCGACGTGCTGCTGCCGCCGCCCAAGCTCCTGGTGTGCGGCGCCGGCGACGACGCGCGCCCGACCGTGGCGCTGGCGGCGATGATGGGGTTCCGGGTTTCGGTCGCCGATCATCGCGCCGCGTATCTGACCGCCGAGCGCTTCCCCGAAGCCCAGCGGCTCTTTCTGATCCGTCCCGAGGACGACGCACCGGGATTGCCCGCCGACGGCGATACCTACGCCGTGATCAAGACGCACTCGCTGATGCGCGACACCGCCTGGGTCAAGCGCCTGGCGTCGACGGAGATTCACTACCTGGGCGTGCTCGGCCCGCGCGCGCGCATCGAGAAGATTGCCGCCGAGCTCGGAATGCAGGGCGACCCGCGGCTCTTCGGGCCGATCGGCATCGACATCGGCGCCGACGGGCCAGAGCAGGTGGGGCTGAGCATCGTCGCCGAGTTGCTGGCGGTGCACGCGCATCGCAAGCCGCGCCATCTGCGCGAACGAGTGGAGTCGATCCATGCCTGACGGCGCAGCCTCGTCGCGCCCGCAGACGCAGACCGCCGCGGTGGTGCTGGCGGCGGGCTCGTCGACGCGCATGGGCGAGAACAAGATGTTGCTGGCGCTCGGCGCCGAGACCGTGGTCCGTCGCGCTGTGCGCGTCGCGGTCGAGGCAGGGCTCGATCCCATCATCGTGGTGCTCGGGCACGAGCCGGAGCGCGTGCGCGCCGCGCTCGCCGGCCTGCCGTGCCGCACGGTGATCAATCCCGATCACCTGAGTGGCAAGGGCACGTCGCTGCAGTGCGGGATCGCCGAGGTCGCGTCGGCGACGACGGCGGGCGCCGCGGTGGTCATGCTCGCCGACATGCCGTTCGTGACCGCGGCGATGCTGGCGCGCGTGGCGTCGCGCGAGGGCACGGCGGCGCCGATGGTGGTCTCGCGCTACGGCGAGGTCACCGCGCCGCCGATCCTCTACGATCGATCGCTGTTCGCGGAGTTGCTGGCGCTGCCTGGTCAAGCGTGCGGCAAGGAGATGGTGCGCCGCCACCGCGCCGAGGCGGTCGCGCTGTCTTGGCCCGAGCACGCGCTCAGCGACATCGATCGCCCGGAGGACTACCAGCGTATCGCCGGCGAGCTCGCGGGAGAGGCGGCGAGCTGACATGCGCCGCGAGCTGATCGATCTCGCGGCGTCGCTCGCCGACCGCGGCGAGCCGTTCGCGCTCGCGACCGTGATCGCGCGGTCGCCGCCGATCTCCGCACAGGTTGGCGACGCCGCGGTGGTCACGCCGGACGGCGGCTTTCACGGCTGGGTTGGCGGCAGCTGTACGCGCCCGACGGTGATCGCCGAGGCGCAGAAGGCGCTCGCGGACGGACAGCCACGGCTGGTCGCGCTCGATCCCGATCCGGACAGCCGCCGGCGGCCGGGCCTCACGGTTTTTCCGATGACCTGTCACAGTGGGGGGAGCGTGGAGATCCACATCCAACCGGTGCTGCCGCCGCCGCGCCTGCTGATCTACGGCGTCTCGCCCACGGCGCGCGCGCTGGTGCGCCTGGGCAAGGCGATGGGTTACACGGTGCTGGTGATCGATCCCAGCGCCGAGGCGGCCGATTTCCCCGACGCCGACGCGGTGTTGAAAGATCCCGCCCTGGCCGGCGCCCGAGCGGGCGCGGCGGCGATCCCGCGCTTCGCCGTCGTGGCGACGCAGGGACAGTGGGACGAAGAGGCAACGACCGCGGCGCTGGCGCTGCAGCCGGCGCCGGCCTACCTGGGCGTGATGGCGAGCGGGAAGCGCTTCGGCGAGATGCGCGCGTTGCTCGGCGAGACGCTGGGCGCGGGCGCGTTTGCGCGCGTGAAGAATCCGGCGGGGCTGGATCTCGGCGCGACGTCGCCGGAGGAGATCGCGCTCAGCATTCTCGCGGAGATCGTCGGCCAGCGGCACGCGGCCACGAAAGTGAACGCGAAGACGGCCGACGCGGACGCTGGAGCCGCTGCGAGCGGCGCGCCCGCAGCGGCACCTCCACCGGTGCGCCGCGTGCGTCTGGCCCAGGCCGGCGAACCCAACGGCGCGCACGGCGGCGCCGCGGCGGGTGAGCAGGCGCGCGATCCCGTGTGCGGCATGATGGTGACCATTGCGGGCGCCGCTCACCGCGCCGAGCACCAGGGGCGCGCGTTCTACTTCTGCTGCGGCGGCTGCCGCGCGCGCTTCCTGGCATCGCCGGCGCAGTTCCTGGGGGCGGAGGCGATGTCGTGACGCCGGAGATCGTAGAGTTGCTCGCCAATCTCGAGGCGGCCGGCTACATCGCCGAGCCGGCGACCGCGACCGCGCTCTACCTGGCGCGCGCGACGCAGAAGCCGTTGCTGGTCGAGGGCGACGCCGGCGTCGGCAAGACAGAGCTCGCCAAGGTGCTGGCGCGGCTGGTCGGCACAGAGCTGATTCGCCTGCAGTGCTACGAGGGGCTCGACGTGCAGACCGCGCTCTACGAGTGGGACTATCCGCGGCAAATGCTACGCCTGCGCATCGCCGACGGCCGCGGCGAGGACGCGTCGGCGCTGGAGGCGCGCCTGTTCAGCCGTGAGTACCTGCTCGAGCGGCCGCTCTTGCGCGCGATCACCCACTCCGGTGGCCCGGCGGTGCTGCTCATCGACGAGATCGATCGCGCCGACGACGGCTTCGAGGCGTTCCTGCTCGAGGTGCTGTCGGATTTTCAGGTCACGATTCCCGAGCTCGGTACGATCAAGGCCGAGCACCCGCCGTACGTGCTGCTGACGTCGAACCGCACGCGCGAGCTCGGCGACGCGCTCCGCCGGCGCTGTCTCTATCTCTACCTCGACCACCCGACCTTCGAGCGCGAGGTGCGCATCATCCGCGCGCGCTGCCCGGAGGCGCGCGGCGCGCTGCCCGAGCAGATCGCGCGCTTCCTGCAGGGTCTGCGCGCGCGCAGCCTGGTCAAGCCGCCCGGCGTGGCCGAGACGCTGGACTTCACGCGCGCGCTGCGCCTCCTGCACCAGGATTCGCTGGACGCGGACGTGGTGAGCCAGACGCTGGGCTGCTTGCTCAAGGATCGGCACGATCTGGAGGCGTTGTCTCCGGCCGAGGTGGCGGCGCTGGTCGCCTCGTCGCGCGAGGCGCGGTCATGATCGGAGGCGCCCTCCAGCGCGGCGTCACCGGCGAGCTGGCGCCGGCGCTCGCGCGCTTCGGCAGCACGCTGCGCGCGCACGGCATCGCCGCGACGGTGCGCGACGAGATCGATGCCGTGCAGGCGCTGGGATTGATCGACCGCGACGACCGCGACGAGGTCGGCAGCGCGCTGCGCATCGCGCTCAAGATCCCGCGCGAGGCCTGGACCGCGTACGACCGCCTGTTCTCTGCGTTCTGGACCGGCGCCGATCTGATCGAGCCGCCGGATTTACCGCCGCAACCGCCGCCGCGCGAGCGCCGCGAGCCGCCGCGCCTGCTGTCCTGGGATCCGGTGCGCCGCCGCATGAGCGAGCCCGACGAGGACGCCGACAATCCCGGCGGCACGCGCGAGGGCACGCGCCCCGCGGCCAGCCCGCAGGCGTTGCTTCGCCGCAAGTCTTTCGACGCGTCGGCCTGGACCGCGCAGGAGATGGCGGCGATGGAGCGCATGCTGGCGCGCCTTGCGCATCGCCTGGCCACCTGTCGCAGCCGCCGCTGGGTGCCGTCCGTGGGGATGCCGGTGCGCGGCCGGTTCGATCCGCGCCGCAGCTACCGGCGGGCGCTCGCCACCGGAGGCGAGGTGCTGCGCTTCGCGCGCCGCCAGCGCGCCGTCGAGGAGCCGCGCCTGGTCTTCCTCTGCGACACCAGCGGCTCGATGGACGCGCACACACGTTTCTTGTTGATGTTCGTGCTGGCGCTGCGACGCGCGGCCCGGCGCGCCGAGCTGTTCGCGTTCAACACCGAGCTCGTCGACCTCGGCCGCGACGTCGTCGCCGGCAAGATCCGCCTCACGCTCGACCGGCTCGCCACGCGCGTGCTCGACTGGTCCGGTGGCACGCGGCTCGGTGAATCGCTGGCGACGTTCGCGTCGTGCCACCTGCCGCGCCTCGGCGGCCCGCGCACAATCGTCGTCGTGCTCAGCGACGGCCTCGACCGCGGCGATCCCGCCGAGCTCGCCTCCGCGGTGAAACGCATCCGCGCGCGCGTACGCCGGGTGGTCTGGCTGAACCCGCTGCTCGGCGATCCGCGCTACGAGCCGATCGCGCGCGGCATGGCGGCCGCGCTCCCCTTCATCGATTGCTTCGCGCCCGCGCACAACCTCGAGTCGCTCGAGCGGCTCCTTCCTCAACTGGTGGTCTGATCATGGGTCTAAGGTTCGAGCACGCATTCACCATCAAAGCCCGCCCGGAAAAGGTCTGGGCGTATCTGACCGATCCCTACCGGGTGGCGCCCGCGCTGCCCGGCGCGGCCATCACCGAGAAGACCGGCGAGGGGACCTGGAACGGGACCATCACCGTCAAGGTCGGCCCGGTCGCCGCGAAGTACAAAGGAACCGTCCGCTTCGAGTCGATGGACGAGGCGGCGCGCACGGCGACGATCGTGGCGCGCGGCCAGGACCTGAGTGGGCGCGGCGGCGCCGATCTCAAGATGGAGAGCCGCCTCAGCGAGAAGACACCGGGCGAGACCGAGGTGGCGATGGCGTCGGACGTCAACGTCACCGGCATCATGGCGCAGTTCGGGCGCGGCCTGGTGCAGGACGTCTCGAACCAGATGTTCCAGAAGTTCACCGAGGCGGTGCGCGCCGAGCTCGAGCGGCCTGACGAGGCGCCGGCCGAAGCGCCACCCGCGGCGGCGCCACCCGTCGCTGGCGCCCCGGTTTCCGCGCCCGCGCCCACATCGACAGCACCCGCACCGTCGGCACCGGGCGCCCCTTCAGTGGCACCCACCACGGTTTCTGGAAGCACGCTCACAGCGTCGCCGTCACCCTCGGTCCCGTCGGCGCCGGCGCGCGCCCCGGCGCCGCCGATCGAAGTATTTTCTTTCGGTGGCCAGATCCTGGCGCGGGCAGCTGGGCGTATGATGCGCCGTCCGCTGTTCTGGATCGTGGTGGCTGCGGCGGCCGCTTTGATTTACCGGTTGTCGCGTTGAGGGTGGCCGTGCGTTTGAAGCAGTTGGCGATGGCGAAAGGAGCTCAGCGATGATTCCTGCGTCTTTCGAGTATCACGCGCCCACGAGCCTGCCGGAGGCGATTGGCCTCCTCGGCAAGCTAGGGCAGGCTGGTGAGGAGGCGAAGATCCTCTCGGGCGGGCAGAGCTTGCTGCCGCTCTTGAAGCTGCGGTTCGCCCGGCCCGGGCACCTCATCGATATCAATCGCATCCCCGGCCTCGACTATTTGAAAGAAGAGGGTGGCGTGCTGCGCATGGGCGCCCTCGTGCGCGAGGCGGCGCTCGAGACGTCGCCGATCGTGCGTGCGAAGTACCAGATTTTGATCGATACCGCCGCGGTGATCGCCGACCCGCTGGTGCGCAACCAGGCCACCGTGTGCGGCAACCTGGCGCATGGCGATCCCGCGAACGATCACCCGGCGACGATGCTGGCGATCGGCGCCGACGTCGTCGCGACCGGCCCGAAAGGTGCGCGCACGATCCCGGTGAAGCAGTTCTTCACCGCGGTGTTCACCACCGCGCTCGAGGCGAACGAAGTCCTCACCGAGATCCGCATCCCCGCGCCGCCGCCCGGCAGCGGCGGAGCCTACGTCAAGCTGGAACGCAAGGTCGGCGACTTCGCGACCGCGGGCGCGGCGGCGTTCCTGGTGATCGGCGGCGGTGTGATCGAGGCGGCCGGCATCGGCCTCACCAACCTCGGCCCGACGCCGATCAAGGCGACCGACGCCGAGCAGTTCTTGAAAGGCAAGAAGCCCGACGCGGCGACGTTCGCCGAGGCGGCGAAGCGCGCGGCGGCGGCGACGGCGCCCAACCCGGATCGACGCGGCTCCGTCGAGTACAAGCAGAACATGGCCCGCGTGCTCACGCAGCGGGCGCTGGCCAGGGCCGCGCAGCGCGCGGCGGGAGGACCATAGCCATGTCGACCCACAAGATCAGTGTGACCGTCAACGGCACGCGCCTCGAAGCGCAGGTCGAATCGCGCCTCCTGCTGGTGCATTTGATCCGCGAGGTCTTTCGGCTGACGGGCACGCACATCGGCTGCGACACCACCCACTGCGGGGCCTGTACCGTGCTGCTCGACGGTGCGCCTACGAAATCGTGCACGGTGCTCGCGGTGCAGGCCGACGGGCGCAACGTGAAGACCGTCGAGGGCCTCGAGCAAGACGGCAAGCTGCACGCGATCCAGGACGGCTTCATGCAGGAGCACGGCTTGCAGTGCGGTTTCTGCACGCCCGGCATGATGATGACCAGCTGCGCGTTGCTGGAGCACAACAAGAATCCCAGCGAGGCCGAGATCCGCGGCGCGATCTCGGGCAACCTCTGCCGCTGCACCGGCTACGTCAACATCGTCAAGGCCGTACAGCACGCGGCCGCGAAGCTTCGGTAGGAGGACGCGACCATGGCGACGGAAAACGAAGGAACACCTCGTACCAGCGCGGACGTTTGTGGCATGGGGCACTCGATGAAGCGCAAGGAAGATCCGCGCTTCATCCGCGGCCAGGGCAACTACATCGACGACATCGTGCTGCCCGGCATGCTGTACATGGACATCGTGCGCAGCCCGTTCGCGCACGCGAAGATCGTGAAGATCGACACCTCGCGCGCGTTGAAGGTACCGGGCGTGCTGGCGGTGATCACCGGCGAGACCCTCGCAGGGTTCAAGCTGCACTGGATGCCGACGCTGATGTCGGACACGCAGATGGTGCTGCCGACAGAAAAGGTGATGTACCAGGCGCAAGAGGTCGCGGCCGTGATCGCCACCGATCGCTACGCCGCCGCCGACGGCGTCGAGGCCGTCGACGTCGAGTACGACCCGCTCCCGGTGATCGTCGATCCGTACAAGGCGCTCGAGCCGGGCGCGCAGGTGCTGCGCACCGACAAGCCCGGCAAGAAAGACAACCACATCTGGCACTGGGAGGCGGGTGATCGCGCCGCGACCGACCAGGCGTTCAAGGACGCCGCGGTCAAGGTCAAGGAGCACATCTACATTCCGCGCATCCACGTGGCGTCGATCGAGACCTGTGGCTGCATCGCCTCGTTCGACAAGGCGCAGGGCAAGCTGACGGTCTACATGACCACCCAGGCGCCGCACGCGATCCGCACGGTGTTCGCGCTGGTCGCGGGGCACGTCGGCCTGTCAGAGGAGAAGATCCGCATCGTCTCGCCCGACATCGGCGGCGGCTTCGGCGGCAAGGTGCCGGTCTACCCGGGATATGTCATCGCGACCGCGGCGTCGGTGGTGCTCGGCAAGCCGGTGAAGTGGATCGAGGACCGGATGGAGAACCTGCAGGCCGACTCGTTCGCGCGCGACTACCACATGGATACCGAGCTCTGCGCGGACAAGGACGGCAACATCACCGCGTTGCGCATCAAGACGGTCGCCGACCACGGCTACACCGACGCGGCGGCCAACCCGTCCAAGTTCCCGGCCGGCATGTTCTCGATCTGCACCGGCGCGTACAAGTTGAAGCAGGCGTTCACCGAGATGGACGCGGCGTACACCAACAAGCCGCCGGGCGGCGTCGCCTATCGCTGCTCGTTCCGCGTCACCGAGGCGGCGCACGCGATCGAGCGCATCGTCGACGTGCTCGCGCACGAGATGAAGATCGATCCCGCCGAGCTGCGCATGAAAAACTTCATCGGCGCGAACGAGTTCCCCTACAAGTCGCTGCTGGGCTGGGAGTACGACAGCGGCAACTACGCGGGCGCGTTGCAAAAGGCGATGGACATGATCGGCTACGCCGACCTGCGCAAGGAGCAGGCGGAGAAGCGCGCGCGCGGTGAGCTCATGGGCATCGGCATCTGCAGCTTCGTCGAGATCGTCGGCGCCGGCCCGTCGAAGCAGTTCGACATCCTGGGCATCAAGATGTTCGACTCGGCGGAGATCCGCGTTCACCCGACGGGCAAGGCGATCGCGCGCTTTGGCACCAAGTCGCAGGGGCAGGGGCACGAGACCACCTACGCGCAGATCGTTGCCGAGGAGCTCGGCATCCCGGCCTCGCAGATCCAGGTGGAGGAGGGCGACACCGACACGGCGCCGTACGGCCTTGGCACCTACGCCAGCCGCTCGACGCCGACCGCTGGCGCGGCGGCAGTGATGGCGGCGCGCAAGATCCGCGACAAGGCGCGCAAGATCGCCGCGTACCTGCTCGAGGTCGCCGAGGAAGACCTCGAGTGGGAGGTCGGCAAGTTCGTGGTCAAGGGCGCGCCGCAAAAGTCGAAGACCATCCAGGAGTGCGCCTTCGCCGCGTACACCAATCACCCGCAGGGGATGGAGGCGGGACTGGAAGCGACGCACTACTACGATCCGCCGAACCTGACGTTCCCCTTCGGCAGCTACATCTGCGTCGTCGACATCGACCGCGGCACCGGCCAGGTAAAGATCCGGCGCTTCGTGGCCATCGACGACTGCGGCAACATCATCAACCCGATGATCGTCAAAGGGCAGGTGCACGGCGGGTTGGCGATGGGCATGGCGCCGGCGCTGCTCGAGGAGATCACCTACGACGAGAACGGTAACAACCAGGCCGGCAGCTTCATGGACTACCTGGTGCCGACGGCGATGGAGACGCCGAATTGGGAGACCGGCCACACGGTGACGCCGTCGCCGCACCACCCGATCGGCGCCAAGGGCGTCGGCGAATCGGCGACAGTCGGCGCGCCGCCGGCGATCGCCAACGCGGTGGTCGACGCGCTCGCTCACCTGGGCGTCCGCCACATCGACATCCCGATCACGCCCGAGAAGGTCTGGAACATCCTGCGCGACAAGGGCGTCGCGGAGTAGCGGCGCCAGCGGCAAAGATATTTGCCGCTTTTTTCAGGCTGGCGGGTACCTATGACCGTGGACGAGACCGCGGTCGGGGAGATCTATCGACGGTACGGCGGGGCGGTCTGGCGCCGGTGCATGACCATCCTGGGCAACGACGCGTTCGCGCGCGACGTCACCCAGGACGTCTTCGTGCGCTGCATCCAGCACCGCAAGCAGCTCCGTGACGGACGCGAGCTGCTGGCGTGGCTCTACCGGGTGGCGACGAACCTCTGCCTCAACCAGTTGAGGCATCAGAAGCTGAGAAGCGCCGGCGGTAGGGAACTCCAGGAGGCGGACGACTCCGGGAGCGAGCCCGCGGCGGAGAACGACCCCACGACACGCATCCTGATCGATGAGCTGCTGGACGGGGTCGACCAGCGCACCCGCCAGCTCGCGATCTACGTGTTCGTCGACGGGATGTCCCACGCAGAGGCCGCGGAGGTAGCGCAGGTATCGGAGCGCACGGTGCGGAATTGCCTGCAACGCGTCCGCAGGCGGGGAACCCACGCGCTGAAAACCAGGCTGCAGGAGGAGAGCTGATGGACCCTTGTCCTTCGACATTCACCCTCGATGATCTCGAGATTCATGGCGAGGGGCTGGGCGAGGAGGCATCGACTTCCGTCGCGAGCCATGTGCGTTCGTGTCCTCGGTGTCACGCGCGGATGGCTCGGCGTGACCGCCTGCGCCTGCGCTTCGAGCGCGAGGTGGCCGGTCCGCTTTGGAGGCAGATTGTGGCGAGACCGCGGCGACGCGGCCGCTGGCAGATCGGGTTCCTCTCGCTGGGAATCGCGATTGCGGCGGTGGCGCTGTGGCTCGGATCGGCGCAGCAACCCTACCTGGGTGTAAAGGGCGCACCAGCGGTCGAGATCCAGGTCCTGGCCCGCCGACATGGAGCGGTGTTCGCCGCCGGCGCAACCAACCCGGTCGCGCCTGGCGATGAGCTGCAATTCACGGTGCGGGCTGCGGGACCAGCGGCCCTCCACGTCCTGCTGGGCAGCGTCGATTCTTCGGGCAAGCTTTCGCCTTTCTATCCAGGCACGCTCGACGGACGGAGCGTTCCGCTGCCACTCGCCGGGCTCCCGCTGTCACCGCCGATCGTGCTCGACGATACGCCCGGCCCGGAGCGGATCCTGGTCGTCGTTTCGGCGCGCCCGTTGTCGATGCGTGCGATCGCCGCGGCCGCGGAGGCGGCCGCCGATAGGCAACAGCCATTCGTCGTTCCCGGCGAGCCCGATGCCCGCATCCGGTGGTTGGTCGTTCCCAAAGCGCGCGGGAGCCTCTGATGCTGCAGGCGGGCTTCCCCCTCGTTGTGGCGATCTTTGCCGCACGGATCGCGATCGTCTCCTCATCCAATCAAGCAGCCGGCCAGGCGCCGCTGCTCTTTGCCGACCGCGACGGCGAACGGATGGTTGCGGTGCTCAGTGAGCTCGGTTCGTTCGCAGGCGGCGACGTCTGGTCGCTGCCGAACACAACGGCGTCGGCGGTGCGAGCGGCGCTGGAACGGGCCGAACGGCTCGCCGAGCGCGAGCCCGGCTCGGAGATCCTGTTCTATTTCTCCGGCCACGCCGACGGCGAGGGGCTGTTGATGGGGGGAGAGCGCTTCAGTTATCGCGAGCTGCGCGACCGCCTCGCGCGATCCCGAGCCCAGGTTCGAGTGGCTGTGCTCGATGCGTGTCAGTCGGGCAGCGCTACCCGCCCCAAAGGGGGACGCCCAGGAACCGGCCCCGCGATTCCCGCGGTGTCAGAGGTGCAGGTCAACGGGGCCGCGATCCTGGCCGCCAGCGGCGCTGAAGAAGTCGCGCAGGAATCGAGCGAGATCGAAGGGTCGTACTTCACCCACCACTTGATCTCGGGATTGCGCGGCGCGGGCGATCGCGACGGGAACGGTCAGGTCACGCTCGCCGAAGCTTACACCTATGTCTACGCGCGGACGTTGGCCGCCACCGTCCCGAGCCTCTGGGGTCCGCAGCACCCTGCCTACGACTATCGCCTGTCCGGCACCGGTGACCTCATCTTGACCACGTTGCGCCGCAGTCGTCAGGGAATCGTGTTCGCGCCGGGGCTCAATGAAACCTACAGCGTGTTCGACCTCAGCGGCGAGGTGATCGGAGAGATCCAGACCAACGTGGCGCGTTCCGTGCGTCTGGCGTTGCCCGCTGGGGGCTATCGGATCTCGCTGCATCGGAATGGAGAGCCAAGCGCGACCGCGGGCGAGATCGCGTTGACCGAAGGACGAGATCTGACGGTGGACCGCAGGATGCTGAAGACCGTGCGCCCCGAGTACGCACTGGCAAAGGGTGGCGGCGAGGACGTCATCGCGGCGCGCGCCAGCGATGGTCTGTTCGCGGACTATGCGCTCGTCGGGCGCGGTCTCGCCACCGCGGGCATCAGCTCGGAGTTTGGCCTCACGTTCCGACATTCCGGCCCACGCTGGTCGGTGGCGCCGCGTCTCAGCTACGGCGAGGTTCGCCCCGACGACGTCGGAGTCCCCCTGCACCTTCGTCGCTACGGCGCTGCCGCATATGTGATGCGGCGGATTGCGATCGGCAGCGTCGTCGATCTGCACGTCGGCGCAGGCGCGGCCGCCACGCGCGTCATCCAGTACCAGATCGACCGGAGCACTCAGTCTGCCGTCGTTCCGGGGCTGGCCGCCGCGCTGGCGCTCGAGATTCCGGTCACACGGTGGGTGGCGCTGCGCTTTGCCTGGGACGCCGGTATTGAGTTGGTGCCAATTGATGGCGTCACCGAGACGCGTTTTGCGACGCGCGCGATCTTCGGGATCGGGGTGCGCCGATGAGCTTGCCGGTTTCACGAAGCCGGCGGGTATTCATTGGCGGAGGAGATCAAACGATGCAAACTCGATTTAAGAATAGGAAGGCTCGGGGTTGGGTGGTGACGGGCGCTGTCGGTGTGGTCGCCTTTGCCGCAGGCTGTGGGAACTTGAACGAAAGTGGACCGCGGGCGGTGGTCTATGCCCCGAGCGGTGAGTTGACGGTATTTCTCGATGGAGAAGTTCGGTTCTTCGACGCCGACACTCACGCGCTGGGATCGATGTCGACCCAGGCCCAGGTTGGAGGTGGTTGGGTTCCATTCGCGCCGCGGTTTGCGAGCTCGAGCGACGGAACAACCGTGGCGATCGGCGCCAACCAGACGGTTCAGATTTACAGCGTCGAAAAACGAAAGAACGTTGCCAGCATCATCGTCGACGTCGATCCAGGGGAACGATATCCGATCGTGGGTATCACCTTGTCGCCGCACGGCGACTTGGTGGCGGTCTCGGTGGCCTCGATAGGAATGACGGAGGCGCCGTCTCTGACGATCTGGCGGGTCGCCGATCAGACACAAGCGGTCGCGGTCGCCGCACCCGCGGACCGGCCGGACTGGTCCTGGCGAGACGGATTGGCCTTCTCGCTGGACGCCACCACGCTCTATGGTATCGGCAGCTACACAGCCGACACCGGGTTGCCGAAATCGTACGTATCAGCATGGAATGCCCAGACCGGCGTCCTCGTCTGGGAAACGGAGATCTCGGACGGGTCCATGGACGGTGCCCTCACCCTATCCGTCGACGGCTCGATCGTTGCCACCGCGGGCTCGAGCATCCACCTCTGGCGCGCGTCGGACGGCAGCCAATTGCCACTCCAAGCAAAGCCCACGACGGGGTTCAATACGGTGGCGCTGTCCCCCAACGGACAGGATTTCGTCCTCACTCACTGGTCGAACGACGCGCCGGATCCGCAGGTCATCGGCCCGGATGGTGTAGTCATATGGGGCGCGCCGGTCGGGGGCTCCTCGTCCGGATGTCAGTCCGGCGTCTTTTCCCCCGACGGGACGCGCGTTGCCGCCGCCTGCGATCTGGAGCTCAAGATTTGGAACGCACAAACCGGCACGTTGATCCGGAGCCTGAAGGTGGCCGGCCCGGTCTATTGAAAGCAGGCCTTTTCCTTTGCCGGGGCGGCGTGCTAGTACACCGCCTGCCGAGTGAGGGTCGTCTTTGTCTCGACATATCCGCCCGCGCCGTGCGGGATCGGGGACTACACGCGGGAGCTGCGCCAGGCCGTCGAGCGCAACGCCGCCGACATGACGGTCGAGGTCGTCGCCGAGCGCCACCCCGCGGTCGAGCGCGAGAGTGACGGCGAGGTCGAGCGCGTCTGGAAGCGCGGCGGCGACTGGGATCGGGCGGCGGCCGCGGCGGTGATCGCGCGCCGCCCGGAGGTCGTGCACATCCAGCACGAGGAGGCGATCCTGCACCAGGACGTGCGGCTGATCCGTTTCCTCGAGGAGATGGGCAAGGCGGGCATCGCACGCGTGGTGACGCTGCACTCGGTCTACGGCGGCAACCTGGGCATGCCCCTCTTCTGGTGGCCGCCGCCGAGGTTTCACCGGGCGATCGCCGCTAACTCCGAGGCGATCGTCGTCCACCAGCAGGTGGGCGGGCGCGATATCCTCGAGCGCCAGCGCGTGCCGCCCGCAAAGATCCAGGTGATCGCGCACGGTACACCGCACGTCGACGGGGGGACGCGCGCCGCCGCGCGCGCACGCCTGTCCTTGCCCGCAGACGCGAAGATCGCGCTCTTCTTCGGCGTGATTCATCCCAAGAAGAATCTGCAGACCATCGTCGCCGCCGCCGGTGCCGTTGCCGCGGCGGTGCCGGGCTTTCGTTTGTTGATCGTGGGGCGGCTGCGCGATCGCAACATGTTCGACTCGATCTACGGCCGCAAGCTGGCGCACGCCATGGGGCCGGGGACGGCCGGCGGATGGATCGATTTTCGCGGCGGCTACCTTCCAGACGGCGATATTCCGGTCTACCTGGCGGCGGCCGACGTCGTGGTCTTTCCTCACGATCAGGACTACGGCTCGGCGAGCGGCGTCTTTCATCTGGCGCTGGGAGCCGGGCGCGCGTGCATCTGCTCTTCGTCGCTCAAGTTCGGCGAGGCGCGCGAGATCTTCGCGCACAAGATCCCGGCCGCGATTGCGCCCGCGCGCGACGTGCGGGCGTGGGAGCGCGCGATGATCCAGCTGCTGTCGAACGATTCGCTGCGCGCCGAGGCGGAAGAGCTCGCCACCGCTGGGGCCGCGGCATCGGCCTGGCCAGTGCTGGGCCAGCGTTATGCGCAGCTCTACCGAGATCTCGCGGCACGCACGGCCGCGAGCCGCCCAGCGACAGACGCCGCGCGCGCATGATCCCCAATCGCTACCACTTCGTCTGGTTTGGTCGCGAGTTCCCGCTCACCCACGCGCTCGCGATCCGTTCGGTGGCCGCGACCTGCGCGCCGGAGGCGATCGTGCTCCACGCCACCGACGACCTGCGCGGCCAGCCCAACTTCGACCCGCTGCTCGCCGAGGTGCCGTCTTTCGTGGTGCGGCCGATCGACATCGGCGCGCTGCTCGACGAGCCGAGCCTGCCCGATCCGGTGCGCCTGCGCGCGATCTGGGATCAGCTTGTCGCCGGGCGACGCTGGGCGGCGCTCTCGGACGTGCTGCGCTACCTGGTGCTCTATCGCGAGGGCGGCGTCTACCTCGATCTGGATACGATCACCTTGCGCGACGTGCGCCCGCTGCTGGCGGCGCCAGGGTTCTGCGGCCGCGAGCGGATCCTCGTCGACGCCGCCACCCACCGGCGCGGCTCACTGCTGCGCTACTTTCGCACGGTGCCGCTCGATGTCGCGCGCTGGGTCTGCAGCCGCACCGAGGACGGCATCCGCCGCTTCGCGCGCATCGCCGATCTCTACCCGGCGGTGATCAACGGCGCCGTGCTGGCGCTGCCGCCGCTGCACCCAGTGGCGCGCGAAGCGCTGCGTCGCGTGCCGGACCTGGTGCCGACGCTCGAGAGGCGGCGCCCCGCGATCGGGCCGGATCTGCTTCAAGATCTGATCGACGGCGAGAAGCGCCCCGACATCACCGTCTTCGGGCCGTCGCACTTCTATCCACTGGGGCCCCAGATGGCGGCGCAGCTGTTCCGCCTGCGCGCGGATGCCGGCGCCGTCGACCGCGCGATCCAGGCGGCGATCAGCCCCGAAACGTACATCGTTCATTGGTACAACGACAACCTCAAGTCGCTCCCGCGCCCGCCCGATCGCGCGTCGATCCACGACCTCGCCGATCGGCAGATGTTCTCGCGGCTGGCGCGGCCATTTCTGCCCTAGCCGACGCGATTGATGATTGCTTCGACGTCAACTATGGTCTGCCGATGTCCTCGCTGAAGCGGATCTGGCACTCGCTGACTTTCAGAAAGCGATATCACCTGCTCAACTATCTCGCGCGCAAGCATGGCTACGCCCGCTATCTCGAAGTCGGTGTGCGCAATCCCAAGAATAACTTCAATCGCATCCAGGTGGCGGCCAAGGAGGCGGTCGACCCCGAGCCGCTGGCGCCGATCGCGCACAAGATGAAATCTGACGAGTTCTTCGCCAAGCTCGATGCGACCGCCCCAACGGTGCGCTACGACATGGTGTTCATCGACGGCCTGCACATCGCGGATCAGGTCGAGCGCGACGTGATCAATTCTCTGCGCTATTTGAACCCAGGCGGCGTGCTGGTTCTGCACGACTGTAATCCCCCCGACGAAGAGGCACAGACCGAGCACTTCGACGGCACCGCCAAGGTCTGGGTGGGCACCGTGTGGAAGGCATGGGCCAAGCTGCGTGCCACCCGCTCCGACCTGTCGATGTGCGTGGTGGACATCGACCTCGGCTGCGGTGTGATCCGCCCCGGCAAGCAGGTGTGCGTCGCGGCGCCGGATAGCTACGATGCCATGAGCTACGGCTTTCTGGCCCAGAACCGGCGCGAGATTCTGAACCTGGTTTCGGTCGATCAGTTCCTGACCGAATACTCCTGACCACTATCGCGGGCGGCGCTCGTCGCCACGTACGTGCAAGAAATTCCTGGCGGCTTCCTGGAACTCGGCGAGGTGCTTGAAGATCGTGCGCCGCGAGAGTCCGATGGTGCGTCCGACTTCACTGTGGGTCATACCGTCGACGTGACGGAGCCAGGCGGACACTCGCGTCCGGCGAGGGACCCGCGCCATCATTCTTTGCACGAGATCGCGATTGGCCAGGCGCGTTTCTCCACTGGATGACGCGGGCTCTTGATCGTTGATTGAATGCGTATGCGCCCTTCGTTTTGCATATCGCAATTCGTTGAGGCAATGATTGGTAGTCACCCGATGTAACCACAAAAGACCGTCGTCGGAATTGGGCACCTTGTCGAGGTGCTCCATCACCTTCAAGAAGATCTCTTGGGTCGCATCCTCGGCAGCGACGCGATTCCCCAACATCAGCCGGCACCGACGGTAGATGATGGCGCGGTACCTGTTGTAGAGAGCCGATACGCCAGTCTCTGTCACGGTTTCCCCCTCGCTGGCGCATGTTGCCCGGACGTCGCGTCGCCACGCGACCGGTCTAGGAGTGCGGCCGCGCGGGAACATAACAGAGAAGCGAATCTCCGAGTCGAGCAAGTTGCCAGAAAAAAACTGTGCACCATTCCGGCCCCCTCGGGTGTTGATTCCAACGAGAGGGCAATCGCTTGGATCAATCACTTCTCGAAAGGACGCCAATGAATACGCTCAAGACGCTGTTTATTTCCGCTGTCGCTGCATCTTGTCTCTTCACCCAGGTTCCAACCGCGAACGCCGCCTCGATCGGCGCTTGGTTCGGAAAACCGACGGACTCGAGCACGCTTTCCTGCTGGGTCCAGCGCACGGGTCACGTTCCCTCCCAGCCGGATTCGCTTCAGAACACTTGCGGGGGCGCGCCGCCTTCTTGGGATATGCCCCTGCTCGTACAGAACTCGGGCCACACGGTTACCATCATGTACGAAGGCGCGGCCACCCTATCGTGCACGCTATTTGGGCTGAACCAAAACGGAACCATCTCCAATCAACAGACCGCAACAAACGGAATCTTTGGCCAGGGGACTCTTTCCATGAACGCCACGGTGCCAAACAGCGGCAGCCTGTTGCTCCGATGCACTCCCTCTCAGGGCGCCGGACTTCACGCCATCAACTACAACATGTAAGGCAAATCGCCACGATGAGACCGCAGTCTGGTGGCAATGCCCGCCAGGCTGTGGCCTCGCTATCGGCCCGGAGGAACCGCGATGGGAATGAGAGGTTTTGGAAAGTGGCTTGGCGTTCTTGCTCTGGCCGCGGTGGCGGCTGTCTTGCTCGTTCGAAAGGGGCTGGATAGAGGCGACAATCGTGTCATTTCGACGGAGCAGACAGCTTCCGTCGAAGAACTGCGCGAGGAGATGGCACACCTCAAAGGCGATCTCCGGAAGATGGGGCGACTTTCCGGCACGGCAATGACTGCGGCGGTCAATGCGCAAGCCAGCGTTGCGAAGCTGGAGAATGACGATAAGCGCCCGCCTGCACCGGGCAATGATGTCGTGGGCGGCAACGTACCCCCCGTGCCGCAAGAAGTTCTCCTGGGCGGCACAGAGCAGCGGTTTCAGCAGGAGACGCGGGATCCGAAGTGGAGCACAGAATCAGAAACCGTCGCGCGCCGCCATCTGTCCCATGCGCTGACAGAAGGGTCGGCCGTCAGCCAACTCGCCTGTCGCTCCAGCATCTGCAAAGCTCTCGTCGTCTACGAGAGCAAGGCCGTATACCTGCAGGCTCAGAATGAGATGATGAACCACCCGGCGACCGACTGGAAAGGGCAGCTTGCCTTCTCCGACGCCAGGGAGCGACCCGACGGACGGGTCGAGATGGACACATACCTGTTCCGCGAAGGGACGAATCCCTTGGGCGAGATCGCCGAAGAAGAGCACGCCCGCCTCGTCTCGAATCATTGAGGCTGGCGCTTGGTGCGCGCAAACCACCAGGCGCTAGCCGCGTAAACTGGCAAACCGGCGATCGGCACAAGGATTGCCGCGGATCGGGCCAGCGGGAAGAACCAACGGACGATCGCCGCCTCCCCCAAGACCACGACCGCGCCGATCACCAGCAACGCTACGAAGCCCGCCGACAGGACGTGGACGCGCGCAAATATGTAGACCTCTATCGAATATAGGATCTGCGCCGCCGCCATCGTGAGCGCGGCAGCGATTGCGGCTCCATTGACGCCAAAGCGCGGGACGAGGACGGCACAAAGGACGAGCTCGAAGACGAGCACGGAGACGTTGTTGATGAGCATGAGGCGCGTGCGCCCGCTCGCCAGATGAATCCAGACTGTCAAGCCGAGCGCGGCGTTGAAGAGATTTCCCAGCGCCAGCACCATCAGTGCGCGCGCGCCCACCACGAAGCCCGGGCCGAAAAGCGCCAACCAGGATGGCCCACCCACGATCAGTAGGCTCGCAAACGGAATCGCGAAGAACAAGACCGTGCGTGATTGCCGCTGAAGGTTCTCCGACAAGCGGGCCCGATCCTGAGCAACCCAGGATTCGGCGGCGATGGGGGCAAATACCGCGTCGAACGTGCCCCGAATGGCGCTGATGGATGCCGCCAAAAGAATACAGGTGTTGAACACGGCACGTTGCGCGGGAGCCGCATATGCCACCAGGACGAATATCGGCAATCGGAATACCACGATGTTGGTCAGCTCGCTGAGCGCGAGCGGTGCGGTGTAACGAACGATGGCCCGTTCGACCGGTTGGTGCAGAAATTCCTTTGCCAGGTTGGCCAGGTCGAACCGCCGGCTCAGCCCGAAGATCGCGACCAGGAGGGCGCCCAGCCCCGCTAGCAAAGCGCTGGCCGCCAGTGTCCACATACTGGGTGCAAAGATCCCGAACAGCGCCGTCAAAATCAGCAACGCCGCGGGTTCGGCCAGTCCCCGCGAATACAAATTGTATTGCAGGTTCTTCGTCGCCATCGTCGCGGCCAGCGCCGCCGTCGTGAGCGACGACGTGAGCGCCAGCGGCGCCATCAATCGGAGCGCCAGGCCGTCCAGCGGCTGTCCGTTTGCACGGGCCACGAGCCACGAGGCCCCCGCCATCAGCAATACGCAGGCGAATCCACTCAGCACTGTGACCTTGAGTGCGGTTGCGAGTGCGCGCACGACTCCCGGCTCGTCGGCCTGCCGCCGGCGCGCCGCCACGAATACGAGCAGGCCCTTGTCATTTCCGACCAACGCCACGCGGAACAGCACGTCCAGCCAGGCTGTGGCCGTCGTGTACGATCCCCAGGCCGCCTGACCGAACAGGCGCGCCGCAAGGGTCCCGAACACCAGGGTCGAGCTCTGCCCCGCCAGTGTCAGTACGTTGGTCGCGGCACCGCGCCGGGCATGCTCCCGATCAGCTTTGCCGCGGTCACCGGAATCGGGGATGGCGGTGTCTTGCATGGAACGCGCGATACTAGTTCGCCCGCGAGCCCAATCTAGCGGAATGGTGGTCAGCGTGTCGAATTCACTGCGCCACGCTCGTACACGATTCCGTCGGGCGCGCGGAAGACCTCATGAAATCGAGAAGCGAGGAAGTCGAATCGTGGCGCGCTCAGCGGCAGTGACTGAGCACGCGCGCCGTCAGGTCGCGCCACTCGCTCGCATCGAAGCCGTAGCTGTCGAGGTCGGCCGCCGCGTGCAGTCGCCGCGCCAGCGGAAGCGCCCGCCCGCAGTCGCCCTGCTCCGAGTAGAAATCGGCGGCGTAAGCCCAGTTGCCGGGGAAATCGGGCGCGCGCGCCAGTGCTCGACCGAGATAGTCGGCAGCCTTTTTGTTGTCTCCGACCGAGATGATCGACGGTGCCTTCTGGTACAAGCGTCCCAGCGCGCGTGCGGCGGCGGCGTGATCGTATCCGGGGTCGACCTGATCCAGGTGCAACAGCGTTCGCTCGACCTCGCCGACGACGCCCAGCGCCTGCAGGCGGCCGTGCGTCAGCGCTTCGCCGCCCAGGTTCGCCGCCAACCACAGGAGTCCGCCCGGATCGTTGGGATCGCGTGCGAGCGCCGCGCGCGCGAGCTCGATGCCGCGCTGATAGCTGCGCCGGCTCTGATCCTTGTCAGATGCCGTCCGAGCGGCGCGATACGCGAGGCGCGCCGCCTCCGCCGCGTTCTCGGCGTGAGCGGGCGCGGACCGCAGCAGCGCGAGCCCAGCGGACATCAGGAGGGCGAGGCACGAGATCGATGCGAGGCGCGTCGAGGACCGTCGAACAATTTGCTCGGGCTTGCTCATGTGATTCCCACCGCGTCGATAGCTGGCAAACATAACGCCGGACCCCCCATTCGCATCAACTGCTTTCCTCACGGTTGTGCGCCGTCGTTGGGGGGCTCAGGGCAGCGGGATCTGAAATACCAACATCGCCTGATGGGCGGACGGCGCGCCGACGGCGATCCTGTTGAAGTAGAGCCCGCCGCCGAAGCGCATCCCTCCCGGCGTGACGTACTGGATCACGCCGCCCGTCGCGCTGCCGATCGAACGGATGCCGATCTCGATCTCGTCTGTCGGCCGCAAGGGCACCGGTAAACGCGTTCCGGTGTGAGGCAGCGGGGCATGCAACGAGAACGGAAGCACCAGTGACGCGCCCCACACCGATGTTCCAGTCGGATCGGGCATGCGCGTTCCCGTGGGGTCGGGCACGCGCAACCGCAACCAGCTGAAGCGCGGTGGGGGTGGTAGAGGCGTCGGTCGGCTGTCGAGCAGCGAGATCGGCGCCCCGACCGTGTTTGGCGCCAGGGGCAGCGGTCCGCCGCCGTTCGCAGACGCGTATCCGCCGAGCGATGCGAGCACGACCGCGACGAAGATCGCGCTCGCGATAGGCTCAACCGTCGCTCTTGAACGTCGCATACTCTAGCGAGTACGGACGGTCCGCCTCTGCCGGTCGTATGACGATCACGATTTTTTCATGATCCCATCCACATCCGCCCGGCATCGTCGCGCCGAATCATTGCTCGCGCTCTTCGTGCGCCAGCAAAAGGCTGGGCTTTTTCCGGGTGGACAGCTGGTGGTCTCGCGCCGTCACGAGATCCTCGCCGAGGCCAGCGTCGGCATCGCGCGCGGCTTACGCACCGGCGGAGGAGCTGGTAGCGAAGCACGGCCGCCGGTGACGGCGGAGACGCGCTTCCAGGTGATGTCGGCCTCGAAAGCAGTTGTCGCGTTCGCGGTCGCGCTGCTCGAAGACCGTGGCCTGGTTGACGTCGCCGCGCCGGTCGCACGCTATTTCCCGGCCTTCGCGGCCAACGGCAAGGATGCGATCACATTGCTCGACGTGCTCACGCATCGGTCCGGGCTGCTCGCGGAGGCACAGGTGCAGAACCCGGAGCTCTGGTCGGACTGGGATGCGCTGCTGGCGGCGATCGCGGCCGCGAAGCCCGAACGTCCCCGCGGCACGCTGAGCTACGGATCGCATGCGTTCGGCTGGATCTGCGCCGAGATCGTCCGCCGCGTCTCGGGGCGGGCGCTGCCCGAGTTCCTTGGCGAAGAGCTCGGCAACGATCTCGGCGGGCTGGATTTCATGGCCGCGCCGGGCGCGTCGCCCGCCGCTGAAACCTACTGGCTCGGGCGCGCGTCGTATCGCCTGGGCGGCGTCGACCTGCCGCCCACCTTCGAGCACGACAACAACGAGATCTCGGCGCACCGGGCGCTGGTTCCCGGCGGCGGCATGCTCACCACGGCGCGCGCGCTGGCTGCCTTTTACGAGATGCTGCTCGCGGGCGGCGTAGTGCGGTCCGGCCGCCGGTTGCTCCGCGAGGAGACGCTTCGTCGCTACCTCACGGTGCAGACCACGGGCATCGAGCCACTCAGCGGCGCGTACGTACGGCTCGGTCGCGGCTTCGCGCTCGGCTGGCCGCTGCCGCATCTTTACGGCTGGTGGCGTTCCAGTCGCTGCTTCGGGCACGCTGGCGGCTTCAGCTGCATCGCTTTCGCCGATCCCGACGCCGCGGTCACGGTGGCGATCCTCACCAACGGGAACCGGTCGCTGCCCGAGATGGTACGGCGGTTCGCGCCGCTCGCCTCGCGCGCGCGCCGGCTTTGAAGGGCTTTGTCCACAACGATCCACGCGCAGTGCGCACGCTTCGGCCTTGATCGCATAGGGCGGCTCGTATCATTCTCCCGCTCATGCGTGGGGCGAGCGGGCCGGGAGGCAGTTTTGGCAACCGGGAACCGAGATTCGGTCGAGACACATGGCGTCGGTCGACGCTGGTTTTGGCTGCTCTCGCGTTCGGTATCGGCTTCGGCTGCAGCTACGATCCGCACTTCGAAAGTGGCGTCACGAGGTGCGCGCCCACGGGGGTGACGAAGCGCTGCCCCGACGGATACTTCTGCAATGACGCGAACCTGTGCGTGATCAGCGCCGTCAGCGGCGTCGGTGGCGCCTCGGGGGCTGGCACCGGCGGAGGCGGCGGCGGACAGATGCCGGGCACGGGCGGGGAGGGGACCGGGACCGGCGGTCATGCCGGGAGCGGCGGCGGCCAGGGCGGGATGTCGGGCGGCACCGGCGGCAAGGCCAGCGGCGGGATGTCGGGCGGCGGAACCGGCGGTGTCGCGGGCGCGGGGGGCATCGTGGGCACCGGTGGCAAGGCCGGCAGCGGTGCGGGCGGCATGGCCCCCGGCCTCGGCGGCGCGCCCGGCGCCGGCGGCATGGCCGCGGGCGGCGCCGGTGGTTTGGCGACCGGCACCATCGTGATGTTCAAAACACCCTCGGCTGGCTCGCACCCGGACGGAATCACCGTGGGTCCCGACAACAACCTCTGGTTCGTCGAGGCGTCGGCGTCGAAGATCGGACGCGCCACCACGGCCGGCATCATTACAGAGTTCGCAACGACGACCGGGAGCGCGGCCCCCACGGACATCGTGTCGCAGGGCGGCTTCCTCTGGTTCACCGAGACCAGTCTCAACAAGATCGGCAAGTGCGACACCAACGGCACCATGCTGGCGGAGTTTCCGATCATGCTCGGTACCAGCTCGACTACGGTCTGGTTGGCGGCAGGACCGGACGGAAACGTCTGGTATACCGACGGGGTCAACAACAACATCGGAAAGCTGATCGTGGCGGGGACCTCGGCGGGAAGCTCGACGCTGTTTCCCACCCAGGGGATGGGGGTCAGCCCGGACCACATCGTCGCCGGGCCCGATGGCAATCTCTGGTACACCGAGTTCATCGGGAATCAGGTCACCAAGATCACCACCCAAGGTGTCATGACCCGCAACACCATCGGGACCAGCTCGGCGTTCCTGGCGGCGATCACCTCGGATGGAAAGAGCGAACTGGCGTTCCTGGAGATAGGTAAGGTCGGCCTGATGACCACCGGGGGGCAAGTCACGGCGGAATACCCGCTGCCGAACGGCGTTACCAATAACGAGGTCGGCGCCATCGTCTTCGGGCCGGATGGGAATTTCTGGTTCACCAATGGTGCCGCATTGATCATGCGGATGACACCCACGGGGACGATAACTCGGTACACGGTCCCGGGTACCAACCAGAGGGCAACCGGTCTCACGGTGGGACCGGATGGCAACCTCTGGTTCTGCGAGAACAGTCAGGGCTTCATCGGCCGCGTCTCTCCTTGACCATGGCGCCGCGGCCCAAAAACGACGAGGTGAGCGCGAACGCCAGCAAGATGCTCGGCGAGATCGTTGCCGGCTACCGCATTCTCTCGCTGATCGGCGCGGGTGGCATGGGCGAGGTCTTCGTCGCCGAGCACCTGCGAATCGAACGGCGCGTCGCGATCAAGCTGCTGCGCGCGGAGATGTCGAGCCGCAGCGACATGGTCGCGCGGTTCTTTGCCGAAGCGCGCGCGACGTCGTCGATTCGCCACCCGGGCATCGTCGAGGTGCTCGACTGCGACGTCCAGCCGAGCGGGCGCGCCTACATCGTGATGGAGCTGCTCGAGGGGAAGAGCCTGCTCGCACGCATGAACCACGACCGCATGTTCGGCACCGACGAGCGCGTGGCGCTGAGCCTCACCGGCGAGATCGCGAGCGCGCTCGAGGCGGCGCACCGCAAGCACATCGTTCACCGCGATCTCAAGCCCGACAACGTCTTCCTGGTCGAGGACGCCCGTGCGGTGCACGGGTTCGTGGTCAAGATCCTCGATTTCGGGATCGCCAAGCTTCTGTCGACCGAGGGCGAAGGTCACGCCGGCATCGCGCGCACGCGCACCGGCGCGCTGCTGGGCACGCCGATCTACATGTCGCCCGAACAGTGTCGGGGTGCGGCCGCCGTCGACTGGCGCGCCGACATCTACGCGATGGGCTGCATCCTGTTCGAGATGCTCGCCGGGCGGCCGCCATTCATTTACGAGGGGTTCGGCGAGCTCATCGCGGCGCACATCTCCGAGCCGCCGCCGTCGCTGCTGGAGCTGCGACCGCGCATCACGCCCGCGGTCGCGGCCTTCGTCGCGCGCTTGCTGGAGAAAGATCCGGCGCGCCGCCCGCAGAGCATGGAGGCGGCGGGAAAGCAGATCGCGGAGCTCCTCGCCCAGGCGATCGCGACCGGCGAGATGCGGGCGCGGGAGACGGAGCCGATGCCGGCGGCTGGCAGCGCGTCTCCGGTGTCCCGGCGGAGCGAGCCGATATCCGCGGGCAGTCGCGGCGATGTCACCGGACCAGGCCATACACTGTTGGCCGATCCGCTGGCGTCGGTCGACGTGCGCGATTCGCTGGGACCGCCGCGCCTGCCCATCGAGAAATCGCAGACGACTCTGTCGGAGATGGCGGCCGAGGGGCTGCGTGGCGGGCGCCCGATGCGGCGCGGGCGAGGCGCAGTCTGGGCGTCGATCGTGGTTCTCAGCGTCGCCGGCGCGGCGGCGGGCGTGCTGGCGTACCTGCGGCCGGATCTGAATCCGCTGGGGACGCCCGCGCCGATCGCGGCGGCCCCGGTGACGCCGGCGCCCGCGGTCCCGACGACGGTCGCGCCGGCGCCCGCGGTCTTCGCGCCGGTTGCGCGCAGCGTGCGCGTGCAGATCAGCGACGCGCCACCGCACCTGACCGCGACCATCGACGGCCGACCGGCGTCGCTGCCACTGGTTCTCCAGGCCGGCCCCACGGCTCACAGCGTGGTGTTTCACGCGCCCGGCTATGGCGACCGCAACGTCGTCGTCGACGGAAGCGCCGACCGTACGCTGACGCTGGGCATGGCGCCGCTTCCCTCAGCGGAGCCGCCCCAGCCCGATACCGACCGGTCCCCGCCGGATCGACCGTCTCGCGCGGCGACGTCGGGCGGCTCGGCCGCGTCGCGCCGCCACCGGCGGACCGAGCCCACGACCGCTGCGCCGCTGGACCTCGACGACGACGAGCGGAAGCTGTAGTCGGATCTAAAAACGCCCCGACAGCGACGCGCCGCCGGGGCCGAGGCCAACCTGCACCGACGATGAGCTCGTTTCCGGCGCGCCCGGGCCGCGCACCAGCAAGATCACGCCGGTGACCAGCGCCGCGGCGCCGACGCCGTAACCGATCCACTGCAGGGTTGCGTCGCGCTTCCCCGCGCTCTCGCGAGTGGGATCGTACTGCGAGGCGACCGCGGTGGCTGCCGAGTGCGCCGCCAGCCCGAACGCCACGCCGCCGCCGATCGCGGCGGCGCCGGCGACCGTGAAAACCACGCCTGGGACCGAGACGCCGCCGCGCGCGCTCGTTTCGGCGCTCGTGCGGATCTGCGTTCTCGACGGTGACTGGTCGGACGGCGTGCGCACCGCGAGCGCGGGTGGTGCGGGCGCCGAATCGTTCGCGCTGGGCGAGCTCGCGGTTGCCGGGCTTTCGCCCGCCGTCGGGTCGGGCGCGCGCGCCGCCCCGGTTGTCTTCGCCGGTGGCGCTTCGGATGCTGCCGGCGCGCGCTCAACGGCGGGTGGCGGTGGCGCGGGCTCGGCAGTCTTCAGCGGCGGCGTGCGGTTGGCTTCGAGATCGCGAATGTATCCCTCGATCTCGTTCTTCTCACCCGCGGCCAGCTTCTTGGCCTTGTTCAGGTACTCGCGAAAGTTTTCGATCGCTTCGTCGGCGCGGTTCTGCTTCTGGTAGCAGCGCGCGATGTTGCGCAAGAAGATCGGATCGGCGGTCTTGGCGTAGAGCTCGGCGAAGATCTCGAGCGCCTCCTGGTAGCGGCCCGCGGCGAAGTCCTGTCGCGCGCGCAGCTCGGGCGCGCTCACCGGCGAAGCTTGCGCGGTGCTCGCCCGGGCGCCGACCAGGGCGCAGAGCACCGCGAGAAATGCGAACCACCGGCTGACCCGATCCACGTCCGCAGTGTCGTCGCTCCCCGCGGCGCGATCAAGGCCGAGCCGCGCTAGTGGCCCAAAAAAATCGCAGCCTGGCGCACCGCCCGCGCGCATCCTTTTGCACGTCTCGAACGTCGTCCGGGTGGGAGGAGACACATGACGGGTTCATCGATTCAATCCGCGATTCAGTCCGCGATCGTGATCGGAGCCGGGTCGGGCATCGGCCGCTCGACCGCGCTGGCACTGGCGGCGACGGGAGCGCGCGTACACGCCGTGGGCCGCCACGCCGCGCCGCTCGAGCGCGTGCGCGAGGACGCGACCGGACTTGGTGCCGATCCTGGCGCCGTGCACGTCAGTGCGCTCGACGCCACCGACGGTCCGGCGATGGATCGCCTGATCCGCGAGGTGGATCCCGACCTGGTGGTCGTGAGCGCCGGGGCGCGCGCGCGCCTCGCGCTGGTGCACGAGCAGACCTGGGACAGCTTTTCGGAGCCCTGGAACACCGACGTGAAGATGAGCTTCCAGATCGGGCAGAGCGCGCTGCGCAAGCCCCTGCGCCCCGGAAGCCGAGTGATCATCGTGTCGAGCGGTGCGGGGCTGGGCGGATCGCCGCTGTCGGGCGGGTACGCCGGCGCGAAGCGGATGCAGATGTTTCTGGCCGGCTACCTGCAGCGCTCGGCCGACGCGGCCCGGTTGGGCATCCGCTTCGTGGCAGTGGTGCCCAAGCAACTGCTCACCGGCACCGAGCTGGGAACGAAGGCAGCCGACGCGTATGCTGCTTTGGCTGGAGTCACGAGGGAAAAGTACATGGAGAGGTTCCCGGTACCGCTCGGCGCCGACGGCGTGGCGCAGGCCATCGTGAAGATCGCGCACGGCGAGGTCGCGCGCGAAGCATCAATCATCGGAGTGAGCGGCGCCGCCGGTATCGAGGCGCTATCGTAACGGACCAGCGGAGCACCACGCGGACATGCCCGGCCCCAACCCACCGCCGCCCGAGCTCGCGCAGGCGCGCGCGCGATTTCTCGACCTGGTGGCGGAGCTGCGCCCCGAGCTACACCGGTACTGCGCTCGACTGACCGGATCGATCGTCGACGGCGAGGACGTGGTCCAGGATACCCTGGCCAAGGCTTACTACGCGATCAGCATGGCGTCCGAGCTGCCGCCGCTGCGTCCTTTCCTGTTTCGGATCGCGCACAACACCGCGATGGACGTCTTGCGGCGCTACGAGCGGCGCTATGTCGACGTGGTCGCCGAGCCGGCCGAGGACGCTGCCGTCGGCGAATGGGCCGACCCCGAGGTTGTACGCGCGGCGCTGGCGACCTTCCTCGAGCTGCCGATCGTGCAGCGGAGCGCGGTGATCCTCAAGGATGTGCTCGGCTGCTCGCTCGATGAAATCGTGCAGATCACGGGCGCGACGCTACCAGCGGTCAAAGCGGCGCTGTTCCGCGGGCGCACCGGCTTGCGTGCGCGCGCGGGCTACGACGCCGCCCCGCCGCCGGCTTCCGTCGCCGCCGACCCAGTCGACCGGGCGCGCCTCAACCGTTACGCGACGCTCTTCAACGCGCGTGACTGGGACGCGCTGCGCGAGTTCATCGCCGAGGACTGCCGGCTGGATCTGGTTTCCCGGCACGAGCGCCGCGGCCGCGCCGTCGGCGAATACTTCGCGCGCTACGCCGATTTGCGCGACTTCCGTGTCGTCCCCGGCGTGCTCGACGACGCGGTGGCGGGCGGGCGCCTCGCGCTGGCGATGTATTCGCCGCGTTCCAGCACGCAGCCCTCGTCCTTCGTGCTCATCGAATGGAGCGGCGAGAAGCTGGCGTTGATTCGTGATTTTCGCTACGTCCCGTACATCGCGGACGAGCTCAGGCTCGGCCGTGCGGCATTCCATCCCGACGCAGGATTCGCACCGTAAACCTGAATTTCATGAGCCGCGGCGACGCGTGCTGTCCACCTTCGTGAGTGGTCATCTATACTGGCGCCCGTGCGCCCGCGGTGAGAAGAGTTACGAGAATCCTCGAGATCGGACTGTTGTTGGTTGCGGGAGCGTGGGGGTGCAGTGGCGGGGGCGGCGCGAGCAAAGGCGGCACCGGCGGAGCCACCAACTCGGGTCATGACGCGGCGGCTGAGGTCGGAACTGCGGACGCCGATGCCGACGCCCACGCGGACGCCCAGGGAGATGCCGGCGGCGACGCGGGGCCGGTCGGGCCGCGCGCTGTGCAGTCGCACTCGTCGGCGATCGCGGTGAACCCGGCGGGCACGCGCCTCTACGTCGTGCATCCGGACGCCGATAGCGTCAGCGTGCTCGATCTCGCGACGCGCGCGATCCTCCACGACGTGCTGCTGGCCTCGAAGGCCGTCGCCGTCGACAGCGCCGGCCGCTACGAGCCGGCGGTCGGCCCGCGCGCGCTGGCGCTCGACTCGACGGGCCACACACTCTTTGTCACCGGCCAGCGTTCCGGTCACCTCTACGCGCTCGACGCGGCGTCGGGCGCGCTGCTCCACGATGCGTTCGTCTGTTCGGAGCCGATCGGCGTGCTGGTGAGCGACGACGACGCCAGCGTCTTCGTCGCCTGCTCGCAGGACGACCAGGTGGTGCAGGTCCACGCCTATGATCTCTCGGCGGTGGGCGCGGCCGCCGGTCCGCGCAAACCTTGGGCGCTCGCCTGGGCTGCCGACGGCAAGACATTGTTGGCGACGCACCTCTTGGGGCCGGGCGTGAGCGCGTTCAAGACCGGGCCGCTCGCGCTGTCGGCGACCTGGGAGCTCGAGGAGGGACCGCCCAGCGCCGACGACGACCCCACCGAGCCACACGGCCCCGTGCGCGGCATCTATGACGCGGCCGTGCGCCCGGGCAGCTCCGAGCTCTGGGTCGCGCACATCATGCTCGGCATCGATACGCCCCAGCCCGCGCTGAACTTCCAGCAGACGGTGTTCCCGGCGCTGTCGATCTTCGACGACACCGGCACGCAACAGGCGCGGTTGTCGGTGGCGCCCAACCCCGGCGACGGCCAGGCGTTCGGCGACATCGTGTCGGGACCGCACGCGATCGCATTCTCCGACGACGGCGCGCTGGCGTTCGTCGCCGACAGCAACAGCGAGGACGTGCTGGTCGTCGACACCGCTCGCCGCGTCGAAAGCCAGATCATCCGGCCGTTGCCTGGGCACACGCCGGAAGGCATCGTCTGGTCGGCCGGCAAGATCTACGTGCAAGAGCGCAACAGCGAGGACGTCGTGGCCTTCGCGGTCACGGGCGCGGCGTCGGGCGTCGTGGTGACGCCCGACGGCGCGGCGTTCCCCACGCTGGCGGCGGATCCCATGCCGGCGACGATGCGGCTCGGCCAGCGCTTGTTCTACTCGGCAAACAGCGATCAGTTGCCGCTGACGCAGAACCACTGGGTCGCATGCGCGAGCTGTCATCTCGAAGGGCGCAGCGATGCCGTGACCTGGAAGTTCGCGCAGGGGCCGCGCGACACACCCACCAATGCGGGCGGCTTGCTCGACACCGGGTTCCTGTTCCGCACCGCGGATCGCACGCAGGTGCAGGACTACTGGCGCACGATCAACGTCGAGCAGGGTGGCCACTTCAGCCTCGACAACCCCACACAGAAGACGTTGCTCGACGCGGTGGCGGCGTTCGTCAACTACGCGCTACCGGCGCCGGTGCCGCCGTCGACCGACGCGACGCACACGCTGCAGGGACAGGCGCTCGAGGATCTGCGCGCGCAGGGAAAGACGTTGTTCATGCAGCTCGGGTGCGCGACCTGCCACAGCGGACCGGCGCTGACCGATTCGGGCGCGGGCAACCCGACGCTGGATCTCACCGGGCCTGTGGTCTCGACGCAGACGCCGGGCGGCGTGCTGCTGCACGACGTCGGCACCTGCTCGCAGGCCGACTTCCCCGACGTCGACCACTCCGACATCCTGGGCGACGACCGCGCGGCGTGCGCGTTCGACACCCCGTCGCTGCGCGGCCTGGCCGACAGCGCGCCGTACCTGCACGACGGCAGCGCCGAGACGATCGACGCCGTCGTTCCGATCATGATCCAGGCCTCCGCGCCGGTCGGCCAGGCGGCACCCACGCTCAACGCTGACCAGCAACGCGCGCTGGTCGAGTACCTGCGGAGCCTCTGACTTGTCTGACCGCCTCTGCCGTCCGCGCTCACGATTCGTCACAGTGCGGCTCGAGGAGCGTGGTCCTGTGACGTTCCCCCTCTCCTCCACGTCTGCGTGGAGGAGAGGGTCGGGGTGAGGA
>Ga0265342_10000289_pt1 | contig 56888 bp, 51 predicted proteins | sample 4CB327metaG_FD_203125 | JGI IMG/M metagenome (GOLD analysis project Ga0265342, IMG submission 203125) | Rhizosphere microbial communities from Carex aquatilis grown in University of Washington, Seatle, WA, United States - 4-CB3-27 metaG | ecosystem: Host-associated > Plants > Roots >...
CGGGGGGAGGGTTAGGGAGAGGGGCCGTCGGGTGCCGCGGCTCGCAAGGCTTGCCCTCTCCCTAACCCTCCCCCGCAGACGGGGGAGGGGACCGGATCTTGTGCGAACGGGCGACGACCTCTCCGGCGGACGGGAGAGGGGCTCGGAGGTCGTCTTCAATCGGCCTGCCCGCGCGCCGCGGCCTGCGCTGCTTTCAGCGCCCGCTCCATCGCCTCGGATTCGAGGCGCGCCTTGTCCAGGCGCTCCTCGGCGTCGATCAGCGCGCGCCGCGCCGCCTCGACCGCGCGCTCGTCATCGCGGACCCGCTTGCGGACCGCGTCGGCCTTTCCCCGCAGCTGCTCCGCTTCCCGCGCCGCGGCGGCTCGCACGCGGGCCCGCTCGCGCTCCTCCTCACGCGCCCGTGCGGCCTGCTCGTGCGCCCGCGCCTTCTCCCCGTGCTGATCGCTCTCGGCGTTGGGCTTTTCCTGCGCGTGTTCCGCTGCCGCCTTTGGATGCGCGGGCGCGCGCGGCGCGACCTCTGCCCCCGCCGGTTGCGCGCTGAGCAGGCTGGTGAAATCGAGCTCGCCGACCTCATGCAGCAGGCGCGCCTTCTCGATCGCCGCGCGCGTCTCGTCGTCGGCCATCCCCGCACGCAGCGTGTGCAGGATGCGCTCCAGCAGCGCCGGGCTCACGCCGATCTTCGCCTCGGCCAGGATCCCTTCGGCCGCGTCGCGCAGCGCGCGCAGCACGTCGCGGTGCTCGGTGAGCCGCTGCGCGTACTCGTCGGGCGCATGCCGCGGCCCCGCTTGCATCGCCGCGGTCAGCTCCGCCAGCCGCCGGATCGTCGCGGGCTCACGGCGCGCGAGCTGATTGATGACCCACAGCGCGGCGCTCGGCTTGGCCAGCTTGGCGATCGCCTGCGCTTCGTCACGGCGGCCCAGGCTCTTGAGCGACGCCGCCAGGCGCTTGCGCTCCTCGACGAAATCGCCGAGCGGAACAGCCAGCAGTCGCGTGATCTCGTCTTCGCCCTCGGAAGGCTTCAGGCCTGCGCCGGAATCAGCGGTCACGTCCTCATTCTAAATGGCCGATCCGGCGCCGTCCCGGATAACCTATCGGTGTGCTCCCGCCCGATTCGAGCGACCTCGCGAAGGACTATCGCAAGCCGGCGCAGCTGCGCGACGGCGGCGTGCTGATCGAAGGCGCAGGGAACTCCGGCGCAGAGATCGCGCTCGATCTCGCGCGGCAGCACGAGGTGTGGCTCGCGGGGCGCGACACCGGCCACGTCCCATTTCGCATCGACGGTTTCGCGGCGCGCTGGCTGCTCACGCGTCTGGTGCTGCGGGTCGCTTTTCATCGCGTGCTGACGGTGCGCACGCCGATCGGTCGCAAGGTACGGCCCAAGATCCCGTCGCAGGGTGGGGCGTTGATCCGGGTCAGACCGGCGCAACTCGAGGCGGCCGCGATCCACCGTACGCCGCGCATGATCGGCGTGCGCGACGGGTTGCCGCTGCTCGACGACGGGCGGTCGCTCGACGTCGCCAATGTCGTCTGGTGCACCGGATTCAACGCCGGGTTCGACTGGATCGATCTACCGATTTTTGACCCCAAGGCGGTCGGCTACGGCGAACCGGAGCACGAGGCTGGGGTCGTGCCCGAGGCGCCCGGCCTCTACTTCGTGGGGCTGCACTTTCTCTACGCGTTCTCCTCGACGATGATCCACGGCGTGAGCCGAGACGCCAAGCGGATCGCGCGCTGTCGCGGCCCGCGCCGCGCAGGCGGCGCCGGCCATGATCCCGCGGCCGTCGGCGGCGCTGCAGTCCGGCTGACCGCGCGTCCAATCACTGCTTCTCGAGCATGACGTCGCTGATGATGGTGGGCGCGGGAGACGAGCCGGGCGGGGCGGCGGGATCGATGTCGATGAAGTGCAAGAGATTGCCGCTCACGCAGAAGTTGGTCTGCGTGGCGCTGCTCGCGGCCGAAGGCGTGGTCTCGAGCACTGAGCCCCGGACACCGTGTAGGTCCCGGTCTCGGGGCTGCCGACGTTCTGAGTGATCGAGCAGGCGCAAGTCGCGTCGCCGGTGCAACTGCCGGCGTCGAAGATGACACCCGGCTGGATGAACGGCGCGAGGTCGGCATCGAGCTCGGCGCACGTGTGTCCGCCCAGGCAGGCGCGCGGCACGTCGAACGCGAGCACCCCGGTCGTCGCCGACATGCCGGCGTAGGTCCCTTCGGCGCCGAACGTCGCGGAGATGGTCCGGTTGAGCGTCGAATTGGTCATGGTCATCGTCACGCCGGTGGGACACTCGATGGCCAGGCGGTTCCCCAGTTGCGTGAGGACGGCTGCCGGATCGAAGCAGGAGCCGTCCGATTTCCAGTTGCCGACCACGTCCCCGCCGCACGGTTCGACCTTGCCGCACGAGCCGCGCGTCTGGCCGCCTTCGCCGCCGCAGCCCGCCACGACCGCGCCCACCGCCGCGGCCCAGAGCCATACCCGCAAGAATCCATTCGCCGTCGCCCCACACTCCATCGCACGCATGCTCATGCGGAAGGGACAGCGGTCGCGCGCAAAGGTTCCCGCGATCGGGGAAAGGGCGCGAGAATTGCGCCCGTCTCGTGGTAGGTGTCGGACATGCTACGTCTCCACGACAACCTGACCTCGGGCAACGGATACAAGGCGCGGTTGTTACTGGCGCAGCTGGCTTTGCCCTACCAGCGCATCGAGTACGACATCGATCGCCGCGAGACGCGCACACCGGAATTCTTGCAGAGGAACCCCAACGGGCGCATCCCGGTGCTGGAGCTCGAAGATGGCACCTTCCTCGCCGAGTCGAACGCGATCCTCTGGTACCTCGCCGAGGGGACGCGTTTCCTGCCCGACGACCGCCGCCAGCGCGCCGAAGTCTTGCAATGGATGTTCTTCGAGCAATACAGCCATGAGCCCAACATCGCGACGGTCCGCTTCTGGATCACGCACCAGATTCCGGTGACGCCGCTCATTGACCTGTCGATGCCCGCGAAGCGCGCGCAGGGTGTCGCCGCGCTCGGCGTGATGGAGGGCCACCTCGCGCAGCGCACGTTCTTCGCCGGCGAGCGCTACACCATCGCCGACATCGCGCTCTACGCTTACACCCACGTCGCGGGCGAGGGCGGCTTCGACCTCGCGCCCTACGAACACGTGCGGGCATGGCTGGCGCGGGTCGCTGCGCAGCCAGGCTACGTGCCGATCACTCGCGGGTGACGGCGGCGCCGGGGGGCGGGGCCTGGCAGTCGGCGGGGCGGTCGGCGGCGCCGCTGGCGCAGACTTGCTCGGACACCGCGCAGTCGACGGCGGCCAGCGCGCCGTCGTAGCACCAGGTCAGCACCGTTCCCTGGCAGACCCCCGCGGGCGTGATCGCGCCGCACGCCTTGCGCGAGATTGCGGCGGGGCAGTCGGCGCAGGTACCCGACTCGCCCAGCTCGGGCCGCGTCCGGAACAGCTCCTCCAGCGTCCAGCCGCGCTGGTGCAATTCGGCGGCGACGTCCTTGCCCACGAACCGCACGTGCCAGGGCTCGGGGCGATAGCCGGTCAGGCGCTGCTTGCCGGGCGGGTAACTGAGCGCGAACCCGAACTCGAACGCATGCGCGCTGAGCCAGTCGATCGCGGCCGTCGTCGGCAACTTGAGATCGATCGCCGTGCCCAGCTGATGCTCGCTATGTCCCGGGCGCGCCGCTCGGCCGCGTTCCTTCATCGTGCGGAAGACACGCGCCTGTTCCCGGTATGACCGATAGGCGGAGTTGATGCGCATCCGGTGTCCCGCCTCGCGCCCGGCCGACAGCAGATCGGCCAGCGCCGCGGCGGCTGCAGCGTCGACGCGGTGCTTGCCGCGTGCGGTGAGCGCGCCGCTGTCGTCGAGCCGGCGCAGGTTTGGGCCCGGGTCGCGCGCGCACGAGGCGAGGCAGCGCGCCGGGTTGACCCACGCGAGATGCGCGTCGGGTGGCGGAGTCGTCTCGGCACCCGGAGCAGGCTTCGCGGTGGCAGCGCCGGCGGGGGCTGCGCGCGCGCGCGTGATCCCCACGGCGGCAATGAGCAGCGCGAGCGCCGCCGCGGCCGCTCGAGATCGGTTCGACAACACCGCCAGCTTCGAGCATCTCACGGCCCGGCGCCACTCTTTTTCACTGTCGTTCGAGTGGGATTAGCGCTACGGCACGATCGGGATCTGGTACGCCTCCCACGACGGCGTGTGGTTGCTGGTCGTCAGATCCTGGTTCCAGAGATAGACCGCGGGATAGGTCGATGTCTGCGTCTCGCTGGTCACCACCGCGGTCATGTACAGCTGGCCGCGCGGTGGCGAGATGTCATAGCGATATGACGAGAAGACGATCCAGTAGAACCGGCGATCGTCGTAGCTGCCGACGTCGGGCGACCACTTTGCCCACGAGTTGTCCCAGCCGGTCTTGCTGGGGTAAACGCGGGTGTTGGGCAGCACCGGCGGCGTGCAGCTCGGGGGATCGTTGGCCTTGAGCCGGATCGGCGCGCCGCCGGCGGTCGGCACGACCCACACCTCGGCCGCGGGGTTGAAGAACATCCCGCCGTCGTAGGGCTGGCCGGTCGGTGTGATGTTCGCGTCGCTCTGGGGCAGGCGATTGAACGCCACGAACTCGTCGTCGGGCGAAAACGACGGGTAGTATTCGGCGAAGTTGGGATCTGCGGCGCCCGCGATCGGACGCGCGGTCCCGCCGCTGCGGCTGCCGTAGGGGACGGTGTAGAGGTCAGCGGTTCCGACGCCGAGCCGCCCGTCCTGGTTCGCGTTCGTCGACGTGTAGACGATCTGCGTGCCGTCGTGGCTGAAGCTCGGCGCGGCGGCGCCGGCCGGATCGAGGTTGCGCGCGAGCGTTCCGGACGCGCCCGAGTCCAGCTCCATCCAGATGAGGTTGGCGGCGGGATCGACCGGCTGCGTGCTCAGCGTCGTGATCGCGATGTGGTCGTTGGCGGCCCAGTGCGCGCCCGAAAAGCTGATGATGCCGTGAAAGTCCTGGGTGAGCGTGTTCACGCCGGCGTTGCCGAGGAACGGCGGCATCTCGCCGGTCGCGCCCGACTGCACCGACGCGAGCGCGTTGCCCCAGGGATAGTTGCCGGTGAAGCCGACGAACGCGCCGTCGGGCGTGGCGGTGTGGCAGCCGATGCACGTCTCGGAGGTGCCGCTGGTCGTCTGCTGCACCTGCGGCACCTTCAACACCGACACCACGTGCTCGTCGCCGACGCCGAAACCGAAGAGCTCGGTGTTGGTGGGAATCGACGCGTCGTAGCCGCGCAGCGCCCAGTAGACCATCTTGCCGCCTGCGGCGACCGGCGCGATGGTGAACGACGACGTCGTCGCTGCCGTCGGTCCATTCGAGCCGAGCGCGCGCACCGAGACCGTAATCGCCGAATCGGCGACGTGCGTGGCGATGTTCTGCCAGATGGTCTTGTCCATCGTCCAGGTGTCGCCGGTGGTGTAAACGACCAGGTCGTTGGCTTCTTTGTCGGAGTGGAAGGTGATCTGCAACAGCGAGGCGGCGGGGGCCGACACCTTGACGCGCGGGCGCAGCCAGTTGTTGGGCAGCAGCGTGCCCTGCTCGGGCTCGGAGATGCACGGGCCGGCGGCGGTGCCGGTCCCGGCGAACATCGACGGCGCGTTGGCCGGCGCGCTGCCGGCGATGATCGGCGCCGTCGGGAAGTCGGTGCACAGTCCCTTGCACTTCTGGATGGTCACCGGTGGCGGCTTGGTCCCGCCGTCGGCCTGTTCCTTGGCGGCGTTCGGCGGGTAGCCCCAGGTGCAGCCCGCGATCGATGCCGCCATCAATGCAACGGTGGAGGCCCTCACCGCGGTCAGCCGATCCCGGGCTGGCAGACGCCGCCGACGCAGATCTCGCCGGTGCCGCAGCAGCCGCAGCCGCATTGAACGACGTCGGGGCTGCAGGTGAGCGGCACGCATTGGCCGTTGTTGCACAGCTGACCGCACCCGCAGACCGGCGTGCAGACCTTTCCTGGGCAGACCCCGTTGGTGCACGTGCCGCCGCCGCTGCAACCGCAGGTCCCGCCGCAGCCGTTGCCGCCGCCGCAAGTGCCGTCGGTCGGGCAGCTCGGCTTGCAGCAGCTGCCGCCGTAGAGGACCGAGCCGCTCATGCAGGCGCAGGTCTTGCCGCAACCGTCGGGCATGCCCGCGCGGCTGTTGTCAGTCGGGCAGTTCGGCGCGCAGCAGGCCGCCATGTAGAGGACCTTGCCGGTGGGGCAACCGCAGGTCTTGCCGCAACCGTCATCCATGCCGCCGCGGCTGCCGTCGGTGGGACAGTTGGGCTTGCAGCAGCCGCCGCCGTAGAGCACGGAGCCGCTCTGGCAACCGCAGGTCTTGCCGCAGGTGTCATCCATGCCACCGCGGCTGTAGTCCGTCGGGCAATTGGGCGTGCAGCAAGTGCCCATGTAGAGGGTGGTGCCGCTCGCGCAGGCGCAGGTCTTGCCGCAGGTATCGTCCATGCCGCCGCGGCTGCCGTCGGTGGGACAGTTGGGCTTGCAGCAGCTGCCGCCGTAGAGCACGGAGCCGCTCTGGCAACCGCAGGTCTTGCCGCAGGCGTCATCCATGCCGCCGCGGCTGTAATCGGTCGGGCAGTTGGGCGTGCAGCAAGCACCCATGTACAGCGTCGTGCCGCTCTTGCAGCCGCACGTATTGCCGCAACCATCGCTCATGCCGCCGCGGCTGCCGTCGGTGGGGCAGTTGGGCTTGCAGCAGCTGCCGCCGTAGAGGACCGAGCCGCTCGCGCAGCCGCACGTGTTGCCGCAGCCGTCGGACATGCCGCCGCGGCTGTAGTCGGTCGGGCAGTTCGGCATGCAGCAGTTGTTCATATAGGTGACGCTGCCGGCCTTGCACGGGCACTTTCCGTTGCAGCCGTTGTCGAGCCCGGCCTTGCTGCCATCGGCGGGACAGGTCGGCGTGCAGATGCACGTGCCGACCGAGCAGTGGCCGGCGGTGCCGCAGCCCGCGCCGCAATTGCAAGTGTCGATGCAGGTGCCGTTGCTGCACACGCTACCGGGGTTGCACTTCACGCCCGCGCACAGGTTCACCACGCAGGTGCCGTTGCTGCACACCTGATTGCTCGCGCAATGAACGTTGGCGCACGGGTTGGGCGGCACGCAGGTGAGGTTGCACGCCTTGCCCGTGCCGCAAGCCGCGTTGCAGGCGTCGAGCATCGTGCATTTTCCGGTGCTCGGCGAACAATACTGCCCGCTGGGACAAACAACGCCGGCGCAGGTCTGCGTGAAGCAACCCGCGACGCACTGACCTTCGACGCAGCTCTGGTTGGTCGGACAGGTCTTGCCGGCGCAAGGGTCGGTCACCTCGACGCAGGTCGCTTTGCAGGTCGTACCGCTCGCGCACATCATCGACGTCGCGGCGGCGCACGGATCGTTCTGGCAGGTTCCGTTCAAACAGACCTGGCCGCTCGGACAGGTCGCGGGGCAAGTCGGCGTCGATCCCGCCTGACCGCCCGCTGCCCCGCCGTCGCGGCCGCCGGTCGCGCTGCCGCCGTCGGTCCGTCCACTGTTGCCGCCGCCCGCGGGAGCGTCGGCGGCGTTGGCGTCACCGTTGTTGCCGAAGTCGCCACCGCTGCCGCCGCCGTGGCCTTCCTCGTGAAACGCGCACCCGGTCGCCGCGAGGGCGATCATCAGAGCGGCGAGCGCCGCGCGCCGCCCCTCTTTCGTCGCTGAAATTGCTGCGAGGGAAAAACGCCGGAACCGCGCGCTCACCATGAGCTTCGCATCGGCTTCTCCGTCGGTGACTTGAGCACCGCCGCGGTCGCGGCGCGCGCGTCAGAATGCTGGCTCGGTGAGCTCCGCCTGACACACCGGTGCGTCGTTGTCGTCGACGCACGACAGCTCCAGTCGATAGTCGACACGCTGCGCGTGACACAAGCGGAACGACGGCGTGTCGCCGAAGAGGAGGAACCCACCCTGGCGCAGCGGCGCAGGGTGAGAACCCATCGCACCCTGCATGGGCAAGCCGGTATCGCTGGTCGCACCCGACAGAGACACGTGACAGTTGCTGGCGCTGATCGTGAGCTGTTGTGGTGTCGACGAGCAGGTCCCGTTCTCGTTGACCACGAATTGCTCGCTGTCGGTACATGGCGAGTCGTCGCAGGCGGTCGTCACGAGCGCCAGGAATGTGGCGAGCAGCAATGCGCGCATCATGGTTGCACCACCGTCAGCCGCGAGCGGCACAGCGTGGCAGTCGTATCGGAGCTGCAGGTGAACCAGAGGCCGTCGCTCTCCAGCGTCGCCTGGCATTGACGGTAGCCGCTCTGACATGACGTCGACGGGGGCGCACCCGCGTCGTGGGTGGCGCCCGCGTCGGAGACCGCGCCGCCGTCGGGCGGCGGACCGGCGTCGCTCGCGCCGGCGTCGCTGGCGCCGCCGTCGATCCCTCCGCCGTCGCTTGCGTCGTCGCCGGCGTCCGTGCCGCCGATCGGAAGCGGGTCGGCGTACGCGGGCGTCGAGCAGTAGCCGTAGGTGATTGCCCAGTTGCCCTGATCGAGTGTGTACGGGCAGGCCGTGCCGTTGTACTCCTCGTTGACGCTGAGCTGCCCGCTGGCGGGCGGGGCCAGCAGCGCGGCGTGATTGGTGATGGTGAGCCTCCCGATGAAGGCGTCGGCCTGGACCACGATGAGGCCGCCCGTGCCGCAATCGCCCTCGACGTTGAAGACTATCGGTGGCGACCACTTGTCGCAGCGTCCGGCCGGGCTGGTCGCCATGAGCGCGAGCGAGCCGGTGATCAGCGCCAGCGCTCCGCCGAGACGCCGGGAGCGAGATCCGATCGTCGCGGCGCGCGCGCGCCGCCGCCCGTAGACAATCGCGACCGGAACGCAGACGAGCGCGAGAAGGTCGGTCGGGTCGCGCGTCAACACGGTGTGCTCGCCGAGGACGAGCGCGACCGCGCGCACGAACCAGGCGCCCGCGACGTCGGACATCTCCAGCGCCGAGAAGACCACCACGGTGACGGCCGCGCCGATCCAGAGGCGGCGCCGAGCCTGGATGCGCGCGATCGATCCGAGCGCCGCCGATACCAGCAGCGGCATCAAGAAGCAGATCGCAATGTCCGACAGTTTGCCGGTGACCGCGTTGTGAAAGACGAACTTCAACAGGTGGTCATTGGCAATCAGGAGCCCGATCATTCCGAGCGGAACCAATGACCCGAGCTCGCCAAGCGCGTCCTGCCTCTGGCACGTTGACGGGCGGTGCATCAGAACGTCACTCCCAGTGAGGCGAGGAATCCATGGTTCAAGTGCGATTGATCGCTACCGGGGAACAACCGGTCGAGGCCGCGCTCCTCGAACAGATCGACGAAATAGCTCACTTCCGTGCGCAGGCGAGCGATATCGTGGCGGCCCCAGAGGACCCCGAGCGTGGGGCGAAGTTGCAAGCCGGTCGCGCCCTGGCCTCCGAGGTTCTGGCTGACGAACCACGCTCCCGCGCCCAGGTACGGGAGCCGTTCCGCGTTGGCGAGCGGCATCTCGATCTCGAGCCCGACGCCCCAGACGCGATGATCATCGCTGCCCGAGGCGTGCTCGAGGCCCAGGGTCACGAACACGGTTCCCGCGTCGGCCGCCATCAGCACCCCGAAGCCGCCGAGCGGTGAGACGGTGCGCGAGGGCGAGTCGAACGGGACCATCAGGCTGGTGCGCGCTCCGAAGGTGAACATGCGCGGCTCACGGAGCGGCTTCGTCATGTACCCGTCGCTCGGCACGGCGGTGTCGGGCGAGGCGTCGAGCTCGCGCACGAGGCGCATCGCCAGCCACTCGGTGAAGTCGGGCAGCAGATCCGGCCCGGCCGCGGTCTTCTCGCGCACGTGGCACCGGCTTTCACCGCTGGCGCCGTCCCAGCAGTGCACGTCGAAGATCGTGTCGGCGCCCTCGTGCGACAGGTCGAGCGCGACCGCGATCGTGACGCCCGTGAGCTGCGCGGTCATGACCGCTTCTTGGGCGTTCGCGCGATCGGCGGTCGGGGGGCGATCGTAGTCGGTGACGTGGAAGCGATCGCGCTGGCCCAGGCTCTCGACGAACAGATGCCGCGCACGCTCGATTATCCGCGCCGACACGCCGCGGCCGCTCGCGGGCAGCATCACCAGCGATGGCCGCGCGGCGCCGGCGCGCGACGGCGCGCACAGCAACAGCACGACCGGCACGAGCCAAGCGAGTGCCCACCGAGCGCGCGATCCGGACAAGAATGTCGCGATCACTATGGCGACTCCGGATCGGCGGCCTGCCGCGATGGCGGCGGTGGCGGCGGCGGCTCCGCCGGAGCCGGCGGCGGTGGCGCCGGCGGGTCTGCGGTCGCCGGTGGTGGTGGTGGCGGTGGCGCCGCGGACGGCACAGGATGTGGCGCCACGCGCAGATACGGTGGCGGCGGTGGCATCAACGTCGGTTCGCGCCGGCCGTCGGAGGGCGGCGGCGGCGGCCCTTCCGAAAGCCAGGGATCGCGCGGCGCGGGCGCATTCGCCGGCGAGCTGGCCGCGAGGGGCGGCGCGCCCCGTGGTGCGCCGTCCCGCGGTGGCGGCGCGCGCGACGCGTCCCCCGGCGGAACCCCGAGGTAGGGCATGTTGATCAGGCGCTCGGCGAGATCGTCCTTGGCCTCCCGGCACCTGGAAACCTTCATGTATCCGTAGGTCGCCGACGCCAGCGCGCCCACGACCAGCGCCGATTGAGTGACAATGTCCCCCGTCGTGTGGGTCTGGTCGGATGAAACGCCGAGCACGCTCAGCGCCAGCGCGCCGGTCAGGGCCGCATCCATGCCCGGCACGACCATGCTCGACGTGCAATCGAAGAAGTGCCGCGATGCATGGTCGCGTGGGGGCCCCTCGACGAACAGCAACGAGCACCCCGAAAGTGCGGTGAGCGCGACCGCAACCGCGGCCAGCCCGGCCTGCCGGTGCAGGCATCGGAGGATCGTCCCGAGGTTCATGCGAAGCACTTCCAGCAACGAGCGTGCCGGACGCCGCAGGCGTGCGGTAGCATCGGGACATTGTCGCCATGATCGACTCGAATGCGCCAGCTCGCTTGCTCGACGATGGAGAACCGCCGTCGTTCGAGGTCGAGCGCCGCGACGGCGCGTCGCCGTTCGTGATCATCTGCGATCACGCTGGGCGCCGGTTGCCGGGTGCGCTGGGATCGCTCGGGTTGTCGCCCGAGGACCTCGACCGGCACATCGCCTGGGACATCGGCGCCCGCGGCGTCGCCCTGGGCCTGGCCGCGGAGCTGGACGCGTTCGTCGTCTGCCAGCGCTACTCACGCCTGGTGATCGACTGCAATCGGGAGCTCGGTCATCCCGACTCGATCGCCGCCAGCAGCGAGCGGACGCCGATCCCCGGCAACCAGCAGATTGCACCCGCGCAAGCGGCGGCGCGTGCGCGCGAGATCTTCGAGCCCTATCACGAGCAGATCCGTGGCGAGCTCGACCGACGGCAGGCCGCGCATCGGCCGGCGATCTTGATCGCGGTTCACAGCTTCACGCCGGTCTTCCTCGAGGTCGCGCGCCCGTGGGATGCCGGCGTGCTCTTCAACCGCGACGCGCGCATCGCCGAGCCGCTGCTGCGCCTGCTGCGCGCCGACGGCGACCTGGTCGTCGGCTGCAATGAACCGTACGCGGTGACCGATACGTCGGATTACTCGGTCAACCACCACGGCGCCGCGCGCGAGCTGCCCCACGTCGAGATCGAGATCCGCCAGGATTTGATCGCGGGCGAGACCGGGCAGCTCGCCTGGGCCCGGCGCCTCGCGCGTTTGCTGCCGCTCGCGGCCGCCGGTCTCTGACGCTCACCAAGTCAGCCGATTTCACGCGGCCACACTGGCGGCGCGGCCAATATTGGTGTCAACTGCGTCGTCGGGTTCGGTTTCCTGAAGCGAGCGGGAAGTTCTTGATGCCCAGCTGCCCTTGGGGACCGGAGGGAACGGGTCGGAATGGGACCGAGAGCTTGTCGACGTTCGGGTTATCTCATTGCTGCGGCTGGTCAGACTCGCGTCGCGAACGGCGAGCGACCAGCATTGGCATTTCGCGTTTTGTGCGAGCTGACGCGGCGCTGGATTGACGCGAGCGATCGGTTCGTTACAGATTGGATGGATCGCGGGCGCGATTGGCGGCGACCGATTCCGGGCGAGCCGATCGGGGCAGGAAAGAGCTGGGCAGATGCGTAGTACCTGGTCGTCGTTCCCTGACGGTTTCGTTCGCAATGTGGCCCTTGGCGTTGCGTTGTGCGGGCTCGCCGCCGCCTCGTGCGCGCGCACGCAGGCGATGCCCGGCGCCACCGGCGGCGCGGGCGGCGGTGGCGACGACGTCGATGCGGCCGTCGACGCCGAGGCCGATCAGATGCCGCCCCAGACGCTGGGCAACGGCGAGTCTTGCACCGACAACACCATGTGCACCAGCGGCCAGTGCGTCGACGGTCTCTGCTGCGACAGTGCCTGCACCGACATCTGTCATTCGTGCGCGCTCGAGGGGAGCAAGGGCGTCTGCACGCTCGCCGACGTCGGTACCGATCCGCGCAACGACTGTCCCGACGAAGGCAGCTCCAGTTGCGGACGCGACGGAGTCTGCGACGGCTCCGGCGCCTGCCGCCGCTATCCGATCGGCGCCGTCTGCCAGCAGCAGAGCTGTAACGGCTCGACACGCACCAACGCGTTTCGCTGCACCGCCGGCGCGTGCAGCCCGACGTCGGGACAACCCTGCGATCCTTATCAATGCAATCCGGCCGGCAACGATTGCTTGACGACCTGCCAGACCAACGACGATTGCATCCCCGGCAGCTTTTGCAACAACGGCAGCTGCGGGCGCCGGCCGCTGGGCGCGTCGTGCACCAGCGGCGACGACTGCAACAGCCTGGTCTGCGCGCAAGGGGTCTGCTGCAACAACGACTGCAAGGGCACCTGCCAGTCGTGCGCGCTCGCCGGCGCGGCCGGCACCTGCACGCCGGTTCCGGCGGGTGAAGACCCGCTCGACCAATGCGACGACGGCGGGCGCACGACCTGCGGCACCGACGGCACCTGCGACGGCGCGGGCGCGTGCCGACTCTATGTCTCGGGGACGGTCTGTCAGGATCCGACCTGCTCGGGCGCGACCGGAACCGCCCAGGGACGCTGCGATGGTATCGGGACCTGCATGGTCGGGCCGCCGGTCACCTGCGGCACCTGCACGTCGTGCGTGCTGACGACGGCGGCGGCGGTGTGCATGCCGGTCGCGGCCGGAATGCCCCCGGTCGTCGCCGGCCAGTGCGCCAATCAAGGCGCCATGACCTGCGGCACCGACGGCACCTGCGACGGCGCCGCTGCCTGCCGGTTCTATCCCAGCGGGACGTCGTGTGCCGCGGGCCTCTGCCCGACGGGCGTGGTGCTGACGGCGCCGCGCGCATGCAACGGCGTGGGGACCTGCGCGGCGGCGGTCACCAGCACCTGTCCCGGCGGTTTCCTGTGCAACGCGGCCGCCAACGCGTGCAAGGTGAGCTGCACCGTCGCGACCTCTGCGACCGACTGCGCGGCGCCCAACGTGTGCACAGGCAACGTGTGCGGCTCGGTCCGCGTGCAGTATCAGGCCGGCGTCGCCACCGCGACCACCAGCAGCCCTCATCCGGCCTTCAAGCTGATCAACCTCGGCGCGGCCACGATCAATCTCTCCGAGCTCACGATTCGTTACTGGTTCACCAACGACGGCGCCACCAGCGAGACCGCGGTCATCGACTTCGCGACCAACAGCGCCAACGTCCAGATCCAGGGCAACATGACCTTCTCGTTCACCTCGGTCGCGCGGCAGGGCGCCGACACGTTCCTGCAGCTCGGCTTCACCACGGCTGCCGCGAATACGATGACCGGCAATGGCGGGACGACGGTCATCGACGCGCGGTTCAACAGCCTGAACCCGGCGTTCGGGATCACCTATACGCAGACCGGTGACTATTCGTTCGACGCGACGAAGACCGTGCTCACCGACTGGACCCACGTGACCCTGTACCGGCAGGGCACGCTGATCTGGGGCATCGAGCCGCCGGCGTTGTAGCGGCGCCGCGGAATCTGGATTCCGTGCTAACGTCGCGCCGTGCGGATCGGCTTGACCTCATTTGTTATCGTTGTGTTTGCGGTCTTCGCGATCGCTTCCACGGCTTACGCGCCCTCGGCGCAGGCGCAGTCCGACGACGCCAAGAAGCAGGCGCAGGCGCTTCAGGTCGAGGGCGTACGCCTCTTGCAGAAGGGCGACAACCGCGCGGCCCTGGCAAAGTTCAACGAGGCGTTCGCGCTGGTTCAGAGCCCCAAGATCCAGTTCAACATGGGCAAGGCGTACCGCGCTCTCGGCAACGACGTCGAAGCGTTGCGCGCCTTCGACACCTTCCTAGACGAGGCGCCGTACGCGCCCAAGGCCAGTCGGGCCGACGCCGAGCGCGAGGTGCAGGCGTTGCGCCCCAAGCTGTCGTACATCGAGGTCGAAGCGGAGGACAGCGGCGGCACCGTGCGCATCGACGGCCGCGATATGGGAAAGACGCCGCTCGTCCGCGCGGTTGTGGTCACTCCCGGCGCGCACGAGGTCAAGGTCGAGAAGGCCGGCATGGTCACCGAGACCCGTTCGGTCGCGCCGATCGCCGGGCAGAAAGTGCGCATCGTGGTCAAGCTGTCGGCGGTTCCGGCGCCCGAGCCGGCCAAGCCGGCCGTCGTCGCGACACGGCCGCCGCCGAACGACACGCTGCCGCCGGCGCGGCGCGTGGCGACCGCGGAGCCCGACACCACCCGACCCGCCGAGATCCCGTCATCCCCCATCGAGAGCCGACCGGTCGACGCGCCTCCATCGGGACGTCCGTGGCAGTACACCGCGGTATGGGTCTCCTCCGGTCTCGGCGTGCTCGCGCTCGCCGGCGGCGTCACGGCTCAGATCCTGTGGTCGCAGAAGAATGCCGCGTTCAACTCGGTGAAGAATTCGGCGGGCGGAGACCAGTGCACGACCACCGTGGCGGACTTCGGCGGCGGTCCCTGCCCGAGCTTGCACCAGGCGGCCAGTCTCCGTCTGACGCTGGCGATTGCGGGCTACGCGACCGCCGGTGCCGCCGCGATTGCCGCGGTGGTCTTCTATCTGACCGCGCCCAGCGCCACCGAAGGCCATGCGCCCGGCAATTCCGTGTCGTTGGGATGCTTGCCGACCGCGTCGTCGTTCTCCGGGTCGTCGTCCGGCCTTTCTTGCGCGTTGACCACGCGATTCTGAAAACTTCGTTCGCCTTCGGCTCACGTTCGAGCCGTGGCGCTGCCGCGCGCGCGAAATGACGCGACGGGATCCGCGCTCGAGCGCGCGCGGCAATGACTCGCCGTATCGGGCAATTCCGTCAAAAACATTTCGGCGTGCGTGCGTTTATTGGCAACTGTGGCCTCCGTCAACGTTTGCCCTTCCCACCTTCGGCGTATCCGTGGTCAACTTCGTCGTCAGGAGGTTCGCCAATGGCTGAGCTCTTGAGCAAGGCACGGATTGTCGCGAAGCCTGGTTTTAACCGCTGGTTGATCCCACCCCGCGCTCTCGCGACCCATCTCTGTATCGGGCAAGCGTACGCATTCAGCGTGTTCAACCTGCCGTTGAGCAAGCAGCTCGGCATCACAAAGTCGATTCCCGGTGATTGGAAGCTGACCGAGCTCGGCTGGATCTTTACGATCGCCATCGCCGTGCTCGGCTTTTCGGCAGCGATCTTCGGCAAGTGGGTGCAAACCCAGGGGCCGCGGAAGAGTGGCTTCGTCGCCGCGCTCTGCTGGGGGACCGGGTTTCTGGTCGGCTCGCTCGGCATCTCCACCCATCAGCTATGGCTGGTCTACCTGGGCTACGGCGTGATTGGCGGCTGCGGACTCGGCATCGGTTACATCACGCCGGTGTCCACCCTGATCTCCTGGTTCCCCGATCGACGAGGCATGGCGACCGGCATGGCGATCATGGGCTTCGGCGGCGGCGCGATGATCGCATCGCCGCTCTCGGACTTCTTGATGAGGCACTTTGCCTCCGCGACGTCGACCGGCGTCGTGCAGACCTGGGTCGTACTGGGGATCGTCTATGCGATCTTCATGTCGTTCGGCGCGTTCGGGTACCGCGTGCCAGCGCAAGGGTGGTCGCCCGCGGGGTGGGTCGCTCCGCCAGCGCGCGCCGGGTCGCTGATCACCGACCGCAACGTCACTCCCTGGAAAGCCCTGGGGACCATCCAGTTCTGGCTGCTCTGGGTCGTGCTGTGTTTCAACGTGACCGCCGGCATCGGCGTGCTCGGCCAGGCGTCGCCGATGATTCAGGAGGTCTTCAAGGGCAAGATCACCCCGAGCGCCGCGGCGGGCTTCGTCGGTCTGCTCAGCCTCTTCAACATGGCGGGGCGATTCCTCTGGGCGTCGCTGTCCGACAAGATCGGGCGCAAGGCGACCTACGCCTGCTTCTTCACGCTGGGGACCGCGCTCTACGCACTTGTGCCGCTGGTGGGACGGCTGGGCAGCGTCGTGCTGTTCGTGGCCTGTTTCTGCATCATCCTCACGATGTACGGCGGCGGGTTCGCCACCGTTCCTGCGTACCTGGCCGACGTGTTCGGCACCAAGTACGTGAGCGCGGTGCACGGGCTGTTGCTGACCGCCTGGTCGGTCGCGGGCGCCGCGGGTCCGATATTGGTGAACTACATCCGCCAGTACCAAATCGACAGCGGCGTCCCCAAGGACCAAGCCTACAACGTGACCATGTACATCATGGCCGGCCTGCTGGTGATCGCGTTCTTCGCCAACCTCGCGGTCAAGCCGGTCTCGGCTGAACATCAGGAAAAGGTCGAGAGCGAGTCCGGCGCCAAGGTCGCGCGGCCCGCGCACGCGTAAAAAGGAGGATGAAGATGTCGGATGAATCCAAGAGCGGCCCGCTGATTCTCATCCTCGCGTGGTTAGCCGTGGGCCTACCGCTCTTTTGGGGCGTGGCGCAGACGTTCAAGAAGGCGCTCGATCTGTTTGGTTGAACGCGAACGCGCGACGCCGCTTGACAGGTACGCGGCAACCGCCGTAGAGGTGTCTTCTGAAAACTGAATAGATGACGTCGCAGCTGGCGAGCACATCGGTGCTCGCCCTGAGGGAAGCCGGTGAGATGCCGGCGCGGTCCCGCCACTGTATGTGGAGAGCCAGCTCCTCGATGCCACTGGCGCCGCTCGATCGTTCGAGCGGTGCGGGGAAGGCTGGAGCCGGCGATCCGGGCAAATGAGGCCCGGGAGATCCACGAGCCAGGAGACCTGGCTGCGACTTTTCCACCAAGCCTTTCTCGCGGAAGAAGGAGTCGGGGCGCAGATGTGCGCGCGCGCGGCCCTCTTTTTTCCGCCGGTCAGGCGAGGTGAAAGCAGAGGGCCTCATGCTTTTTGAGGATGGCTCCCCGGTCGCGCAACGCGCCCGCCGACCTGGGATCGACTACTGAAATGAGCGCCGACGTCACCGCGCCGCTCGACATACCCCGGGTGGTCGTCGCCGGCACGTCGAGCGGCGCCGGCAAGACCACGGTCACCGTCGGGCTTTGCCGCGCGTTGCGGGCGCGCGGGTTGCGCGTCGCGCTCTTCAAGTGCGGGCCCGACTACCTCGATCCCACTTATCACCGGCGCGCCGCCGGCGCGCCCAGCCATAACCTCGACGGCTGGATGATGGGGCGCGAGGCGGTCCGCGCGACGTTCCTCCGCGCGTCGCACGGCGCCGACATCGCGTTGATCGAAGGGGTGATGGGCCTTTTCGACGGCGCGTCGCCGACCGGGGACGAGGGCTCGACCGCCGAGATCGCCAAGTGGCTCGACGCACCGGTGCTGCTAGTCGCCGACGTCGGCGGCATGGCGCGGAGTCTGGCGGCGCTGGTCGCGGGCTTCGCTGGATTCGATCGCGATCTTCGAGTCGCCGGTGTCATCTGCAATCGCATCGGCAGCCGCGGCCACCTGGATCTGTTGCGGTGCGCGCAGTCGGCTCCCCCGATCGTGGGTGGCCTCCCGTCCGAGCCCGAGCTCGCGTTCCCCGAGCGCCACCTGGGCTTGCTCACGGCGCACGAGGACGCGGTCGCGGAGTCGCTGTTCGCCGCGTGGGGCGCCCGCGCCGCCGAATGGCTGGATCTCGACGCAATTCTCCAGCTCGCGCAGGCGCCGCTTCTCCCAAGGCCTGCCCCTCTCCCTAACCCTCCCCCGGCAGACGGTGGGAGGGGACCGGACCGCTGCCGTATCGCCATCGCCCTCGACGATGCCTTCCACTTCTACTACGACGACAACCTGCGCCGCCTCGAGTCGCTCGGCGCCGAGCTCGTCCCCTTCTCGCCGGCACACGACGCCCACCTCCCCGCAGCCGACGGACTCTATCTCGGCGGCGGCTACCCCGAGCTACACGCCGAGGCCCTCGCCGCAAACACGGAGATGCGCGCCGCCGTCGCGACGTTCGCTCGCAGCGGCCGCCCGATTTACGCCGAATGCGGCGGACTCATGTATCTGACGCGCGCGATCCGCACGCGCGATGGCCGGGCCCACGCGATGGTCGGCCTGTTTCCGTGCGAGGCGGTGATGTCCGATCGTCTGGAGGCGCTGGGTTACGTCGAGGTCGCGCTCGAAGCCGACACGCCGGTCGGTCCCGCGGGCACGCGCTTCCGTGGGCACCAGTTCCGCTACTCGCGCTTGAGCGAGCCCGCCGGCGCGATCGCGCTCGATTACTCGGTGCGGGGGCGCCGCGACCAGGAGGCGTTCCGCGAAGGCTACCGCTCCGGCGACAACGTGCTCGCGTCGTACGTACACGCGCACTGGGCCTCGAATCCACGCGTCGCCGAGGCCTTCGTCGCCTCGTGTACGGCTGCGCGCGCGCGCGGAGCTCACGGATGACGCTCGATCTCATCGTCGCGTCTCGATCGAATCTCGCGCTGCTCGCCGGCGCGTTCCTTGTCGACGCCTGTTTCGGTGAGCCACCGGCAGTGCTGCATCCGGTGGTCTGGATGGGAGGCGTTACCCGCCTTGCCGTTCGCCGACTCGCGCGCGGCGCGCCGCTCGGGCAACTCGTCGCGGGCGCCGCGCTGGCGGTCGCCGTGCCCTGTCTGTTCGCCGGCGGGTCCGCGGCTTTGCTGCGCCTGCTCTCGCTCTGGCCGGGAACGGCGGCCGTGGTGTTCCGTTTCGCCGCCGCCGTCTGGTTGCTCAAGTCGGCGATCGCGGTGCGGGCGCTCGGGGAGGCGGCGCGCGGCGTGGCCCAGCCGCTCGCGCGCGGCGATCTCGTCACCGCTCGGCGCGGCCTCGCGAGCCTGTGCAGCCGCGACGCCGCCCCGCTCGACGAGCGCGCTCTGGTCGCCGGCGCCGTCGAGTCGCTCGCGGAGAACGCCTCGGACAGCGTGATCGCGCCGCTCTTTTACTTCGTGCTGTTCGGTCTGCCGGGCGCGATCTTCTATCGCGCGGTCAACACCCTGGACGCGATGGTCGGTTATCACGGTCGCTACGAATGGTTCGGCAAGGCGTCCGCGCGTCTCGACGACCTGCTGAACCTCGCGCCTGCGCGCATCACCGCCGTGTTGTTGTTGCTTGCCGGGGGCGTTCTCGGTCACGACGCGCGCCGCGGCTGGCGCATCCTCCGTCGCGACGGAGGGCGCACCGAAAGCCCGAACGCCGGATGGCCGATGGCCGCGATGGCTGGATTGCTCGGCGTTGCGCTCGAGAAGAGCGGCCACTACCGCCTCGGCGACGATGACGAACCGTCCCGAACCGAGACGATTGCAGCGGCCTGGCGCATCGTCTCTCTGACGTGCGCGATCGCGGTCGCGGTTGTCGCGCTCCTCCTGGGGTTGAGAGCGATCCGTGCCGGTTGAAGGAGCGGGTACGGCGTCGCGGGCGCACGGCGGCCCGATCGATGCCGAGCTCGGTGCCCTTGGCATCGTCGCGGGCGAGGTTCTCGACTTCAGCGTCAACGTGAACCCGTACGGTCCTGCGCCGACGATGCGCGAGGCGATCGCCGCCGCGCCCATCGACCGCTACCCCGATTCGACCGGATCGTCGGCGCGCGCCGCGCTCGCGGCGGCGTGTGGCGTGCGCGCTGAGCGAATCGTGCTCGGCAATGGAGCCGCGGACCTGCTCTGGACGCTGGCGCGCGTTCTGGTCGCGCCCGGTCGAGCGGTGGTGATGGTCGAGCCGACGTTCTCCGAGTTTCGAGCCGCGGCGGCGGCGGCCGGTGCGCGGCTCGTCGAGTGGCGCGCTGACCCCGCAACCAGCTTCGCCCTCGGCCCCGCGGCGCTCGCTGCGATCGTCGAAACGTCGCGCCGCTGCGAACCCGCCGCGATCTATCTCTGCGCGCCCAATAACCCGACTGGCGCCGGTGTGCGCACGCGAGACCTCGCTTCCCTCGCCGAGCGCCTCCCCGGCGTCACGCTGGTCGTCGACCAGGCGTTCCTGTCGCTGAGCGAGCACCACGCCGACGCGGGTGCCGACCTGCCCGCCAACGTCGTGCGTGTTCGTTCGCTCACGAAGGAACACGCGATCCCCGGCGTGCGCGTCGGTTATCTCATCGCGCCGCCCGCGATCGTTGCGGCGGTCGAGTCCTCGCGTCCGGCCTGGAGCACCGGCGGCGCAGCCCAGGCGGCCGCAATCGCCAGCGTCACGCTCGCGCCGTTCGTGGCCGACAGCCGCCAGCGAATGCTCGCCGATCGGCGCGCGCTGGCGGGCGTTCTGCACGAGATGGATCTCGCTCCGGTTCCGACCTGCACGACCTACTTCGTCGTCCGCACCGGTAACGCGGCCGGGTTGCGACACGCGTTGCTGGCGCGGCACCGGATCCTGGTACGCGACTGCGCGTCGTTCGGGTTGCCCGCGTACCTGCGGCTTGCGGCGCGCCCCGCCGCCGATCGCGATCGGCTGGTGGCCGCGCTCCGCGAGGAGCTGCCCCGATGTTAGCGCGTACGCTGATGGTGCAGGGGACGACGTCGTCGGCGGGCAAGAGCTTGCTGGTCACCGCATTCTGCCGGATGCTGCACCAGCGCGGTGTCCGCGTCGCGCCATTCAAGTCGCAGAACATGGCGCTAAACGCCGCGGTCACCGCCGACGGCAGCGAGATCGGGCGCGCGCAAGCGGTCCAGGCCGAGGCGGCGGGGATCGAGCCGACCGTCGATATGAACCCGATCCTGCTCAAGCCCGAGGGTACCGGTGGCTGCCAGGTGGTGGTGCTCGGGCGATCCATCGGCAACCTGTCCGTGATCGACTATCACCGCCACAAGCTCGAGCTGCGCGCGGTGATCGACACCTCTTTGCGCCGGCTGCGCGAAGCCTACGACTTCGTCGTGATCGAGGGCGCGGGCAGCCCCGCCGAGATTAACCTGCGCGACCGCGAGCTGGTGAACATGTATGTCGCGCGCGCCGCCGCCGCGCCGGTGCTGCTGGTGGGCGATATCGATCGCGGCGGTGTCTTCGCCGCCTTCGTCGGCACGCTGGAGTTGCTCGCGCCCGACGATCGCCGCCGCGTCGCCGGCTTCGTGGTCAACAAGTTCCGGGGCGATCGCGCCCTGTTGCAGCCGGGCCTCGACGAGCTGGCCCACCGGACCGGCATCGCGGTCGCAGGGGTCGTCCCGTACATCCCGCGGCTGCGCATCGCCGAGGAGGATTCACTGGCGCTCGATGAGCGCTCGCGCCGCGCGCGTCCGACCACCGATCGCCTCGACATCTGCGTGGTCCGCTTGCCGTACATCTCGAACTACGACGACTTCGAGCCGCTGGAGCACGAGCCTGGCGTCGTCGTTCGCTTCCCCGAGAGCGCGGCCGAGCTCGCGGGCGCGGATCTCGTGATCCTTCCCGGGTCGAAGAGCACGATGTCGGACCTGGGCTGGCTGCGCGAGCGCGGCATCGCCGGCGCAATCGGCGCGCGCGCCGCCGCCGGCCTTCCGGTGCTGGGCATTTGCGGCGGCTGTCAGATGCTGGGCGGCGCGATCGACGACCCGGAGCACGGCGAATCGCCGATCGCGAGCGCGCAGGGGCTGGGCTTGTTGCCGCTGCGGACGCGATTCGGGCAGCGCAAGATCACCGCGCGCGTGTCGGCGCTCGCGGTCGCTCCCGGTTGGCTCGAAAGCGCCGCGAACCAGTGGCTCGCCGGCTACGAGATCCACCTCGGCGCGATGTCGCCCGCGGGCGCGGTGAGGCCGGCCTTCCGGATCGCGTCACGCAACGGTGAGCCCTGCGCAATCGACGACGGCGCCATGGTCGGGTCGGTCGTCGGGACGATGATCCACGGGATCCTCGGCAACGACGCGGTTCGTGCGGCATTGCTCGCACACCTACGCATGCGCCGCGCGCTGCTGCCCCCCGCACTGGCAGAATCGCCGCCCATCGCCGACGAATACGACCGCGTCGCCGCGATCGTGCGCGACGCGCTCGATCCCCGCGTTGTCGGCGCGTTGCTGCCGGTCGCGCCTTGAGGCGGGCGCCGCGGGCAGAAATCGTCCTGAGCCGGTCGATTGCTGTCGATCTGGCCCGCTCTCGATCGTCCTAGGGGCGGAAAGGAGCTACCACGATGCCCAATTTCAAGCCGATCCCCGGAAAGTTCGTCTGGTTCGAGCACGTCTCCAAGGACGCCAGGAGAGCCCAGGCTTTCTACGGCGAGGTACTCGGCTGGCAGACTCGTCCATTTCCGATGGGTGCCAGCAGCTACGACATGATCTGTCTCGGCGACAGCCTGGATACGATGATCGGGGGTTACGCGGCGCCACGCGACGAGCGACAGCCGGCGCATTGGATCTCGTACCTTTCCGTCGAGAACGTCGACGCGACGGCCGAGGCCGTGTCCGCCAACGGCGGCCGCGTCATCGGCCAGCCGTTCGACATCCCGACAGTGGGCCGCACCGCGCGCGTCGCCGACCCTCAGGGCGCCGAGCTGTGCCTGTTCAAGAGCGACGGCGGCGACCCGCCCGACGGGCTCGCCCCTCACGGCGGCTGGGTCTGGAACGAGCTTCACACCAGCGACCCGCTGAAGGCGGTCGCCTTCTACGAAAAGGTCATCGGCTACTCGCACAAGTCGATGAACATGGGCCCCGGCGAGGCGTACCACGTGCTCGGCCGCGACGGCGTCGACCGCGCCGGCGTGACGCCGCTGCTGCAAGAGGGCGCGAAGCCCAACTGGCTGCCCTATGTCGCGGTCGCCGACGTCGACGCGACGATCGCGCGCGCCCGCAAGCTGGGCGCGACGATCCCGATGGAGCCCGAAGACATTCCCGAGGTAGGCCGCCTCTGTCCCCTGATCGATCCCACCGGGGCGCCTCTCGCGGTGATCAAGCCGATGCCACGGCAAAAGTAAGGCTGCTGGCAATAGCGCTCGCCCCGCGCACCGACGTGTGCGATTCGGGTGCGTCCCGATTGTGATCCCATCGGTGGTGCGCAGACTTCACTCCGGGATGAGCGACGCTCCCGACGCGAACGTACGCATCCTCGTCGTCGAGGACGATCCGCACGTGCGCCAGATGCTGGCGCTGCTGCTGGGCGCGCGCTGGCGCGTCGAGCTCGCCGACGGCGGCGTGTCGGCGCGCGACATGGCGCTGGCGTCGCCGCCGGATCTGGTGATCAGCGACGTGCGCATGCCGGGGATCGACGGAATCGACCTCCTGCGGGCGCTGCGCGCCGCTCCCACGACCCACGACGTGCCCGTGATCCTGGTGTCGGCGCGCGCCGGCGAGCGCGAGACGATCGCCGGGCTGGAAGCCGGCGCCGACGACTTCTTGATCAAGCCGTTCTCGGGGCGCGAGCTGATGGTGCGCGTACAGGCGCGTCTGGACGTCATCGAGATGCGGCGCCGCTCCACGCGGCAGGACGAGGCGCTAGCCGCGCTGCAGCGGCACAGCGAATGGACCGAGAAGCTGCTCGATTCGCTGCCCGTGCCGCTGTGGCTGCTCGAACCGGAGAGCCACCGCGTCCTGTTCGCGAACGATGCCGCTCGCCGCATGACGGTCGAGCCATCGGCGCGCGGTGACGGACTCTGCGAGCGCCTCGCGCTGTCCCGTCCCGAAGAGGAAGGGGGCGGTGCACTCGACGTTACCGATCTCATGCCGTCGCGCGAGGAGGAGCCCATCCGCGGGCGGCGCGTGGTCTCGATGACGTCGGAGGGCTCGGTCTGGTTGCTCGCCGACGCCGCGCGCTTGCCCGCGCTGCACGATCACCCCCCGGTGGCCGTGCTGTCGCTGCGCGACGTGACCGAGCTGGTACGCAAGGAGGATCTGCTCCGCTCGGCGCTGCACGTGCGCGACGAGTTCCTATCGGTGGCCTCGCACGAGCTGCGCACGCCGATCACGACATTGAGCCTGCAGACGGAGTCGGCGTTCCGCGGAATGACCGCTGCGCATGCCGACGGCGCCGGGACCGAAGAGCGGACCATGCGTAAGCTACTCACCATTCGCCGGCAGATCGTGCGGCTCGAGCAGCTGGTCGAGGCGCTGCTCGACGTGTCGCGCCTGATGGAGGGAAGGCTGCAGCTGTCGCCCGAGGAAGTCGATCTGGGCGCGCTTGCCACCGATACCGTCGAGTCGCTGGCGGAGACCGCCTTGCACGCCGGATCGGCGCTCAACCTGCACTGCGCGTCGGACGTGGTCGGCCGGTGGGACCGCCTGCGCATCGGCCAGGTGATCACGAACCTGGTGTCGAACGCGATCAAGTTCGGGCGCGCCCACCCGATCGACGTCGATGTCGACGTCGAGACCAACGGAGACCGCGCCGCGCGCCTGCGCGTGCGCGACAGCGGTATCGGGATCCCACCCGAGCAGAGGAAGCGCATCTTCGATCGCTTCGAGCGCGCGCCCGCGGAGCGGCACTACCCGGGGCTGGGTCTGGGCCTGTGGATCGCGAAGCAGATCGTCGACGCGTCGAACGGCACGATCACCGTCGACAGCGAGGTCGGCGTCGGCTCGACGTTCACGGTGCGGCTGCCGCGTTCGTCGTGAAGCGGAGCGGATCGCCCTCGGCGCGCGGCAGTAGCAAGCGCAGCTCCGTACCCTGACCGGGCTTCGAGCGTGCTTCGATATACCCGCCGCTCTGGCGGACGATTCCATAGACCGCGGCCAGGCCCAGGCCGGTTCCCTTTCCCACGTCCTTGGTCGTGTAGAAGGGCTCGAAGATCCGCTCGAGCACGGAGGCGGACATTCCGGCGCCGGTGTCGGTGAAGCGCATCTGCACGAACGACGCGGCGAGCACGTCGCCCTCCGCGAGCGCGCTGTCGGCGCCCCTGATCACGACGTTCTCGATGGCGACGGTGAAGCAACCGCCGCTGGGCATGGCGTCGCGCGCGTTCGCTGCCAGGTTCAAGAACACCTGCTCGAGCTGTACGATGTCGATGCGCACTGGCCAGATGCCGGGGTCGACCCGAGTCGTCAGCGCGACATCGGCACCGAGCGTGCGCGCGAGCAGGGGGCGCATGTCGGCCAGGTAGGCGGCCGGATCGACGAGCTCGGGTGCGTGAGATTGGCGGCGCCCGAACGCGAGCAGACGATGAGTCAGGCGCGCGGCGCTCTGCGCGGCGTGCTCGATCACTTCGAGCGCGCCCTCCGGATCGCCAGCCGCCGGCTGGGTCTGGCGGATCACCTCGACGCTGCCGAGGATCGCGGTGATCAGGTTGTTGAAGTCATGCGCGACGCCGCCGGCGAGCCGCCCGATCGCTTCGAGGCGGCGCGCGCGATGGAGCCTCTCTTCCAGGCCTGCGTTCTCCCGTTCGGCGCGCCGGAGCTCGGTGACGTCGCGTCCCTCGGCGATGAGCAGGACCACCGGGCCGAGCCCGGCCGTGCCGCCGTCGTGGCCGCTGCCCCGGACCGGCTTGAGTGAGAAGTCTATCGACCGCCGCTCGCCGCTTCGGTGCATCTGCGTCGCTTCGAAACGGACGAAGGTGCCCTGGGCGGCCGCCGCGACCGCCGCGCGCAGTCGCTCCGGCGAGGCGTCGGATTGCACCCACCAGGGTGTCTCCCAGATCGGTCGCGCCGAGAGCGCCTGAGCGGCACGGTCGTCGAGCCCCGCGAACTCGAGCGCGGTGCGGTTGGCGGTCAGCAAGTGACCCTCCGGGTCGAGCAATCCAATGAGCTCGAACGTGTGATCGATGATGGCGCGAAATCGCTGCTGGGCGTCCCGCAGCGCGCCTTCGGTCTCGCGCGCCCGGTCGCGCAGCGCGCGCTGGCGGTCGGTGACGTCGCGCAGAACCAGTGCCAGCCCGAGATCGCGACCGCGCCGGTCGCGCAGCGCGGTCGCCTCGACGTCGAGGAATCGAGGTGAGTGGCCGCTGCCATCGCCCGAGACCTCGATCTCGGCTCCACTCGCGGCGGAAACCTCCTGCTTTCCTCGTCCGTCCTGGCCTGTGCACGCCGCCGCAAGCACCGGCCAGCGCGCGAACACCTCGGCCGCGGGCTTCCCGATGGCGTCGGATGGTTTGATACCCAGGTGTCGCTCGAGGGCGGCGTTTGCGTCGACGATCCGTCCCGCGCCGTCGCAGACGACGATGGCGTCGGACAGACCGGCGACCAGCGTGTCGCGCGCCAGCGGCGCCAGATCGAAGAGCCGCGTGCGGAACAGGCCGTAGGCCACGATCAGGTCGGCGATGCCAAACACCAGCGGCGTCGGGTCGCGCTGGCCGAGCACCCGCACGCGGAACGCGAGCGCCACCATCGCCGCCACCGGCGGCAACGTCAGCCCGGCGAACACGAAGAGCATCTGGCGCAGCTGCGCCGCGTGCTCTCGCACCACGCGCCGCACCAGCAGCGCCGATGCCGCGGCGATCGGGAGGAAGCCGTAGGTGGTCAGCGCCCAGTCCAGCCACGACAGCTGATAGTCGAGCGTGATCAGGGGCAAGTCGTAGCGCAGGTGGGCGTCGGGGTGGACCCATCGCGGCGCCACGACCTGGATGATGAGCGCCGGCGTCGGGATCAGGAGCAGCGCCCACCACGACACGCGACGAGGCGGCTGTCCGGCGTAGGTGGTCGCGAACCAGAGGCTGCCGACCGCGACGCCGATGCCCGGCGTCCATTGCAGCCCGTCGAACACCATCTTGCCGTCGATCGACGACGCGAGCAGCTCGCCCACGTTGAGCGCAGTCCAGATCGCATGCGACAGCGGAATCGACGCGAAGGCCAGCGCGGCGACGTCGCGCTTCCGTCGAGAGAACGCGGCGACCGCCGCCACCGCCGACACGACGGCGGAGACCGCAAACGGAACTACCCCAGCGATTCCCATAGTCAGCGCGCCAACGATCGATCTCGGTGGTGATTGTTCCGAGCGTTGCGGCCCGTCAGGTCGGGCCGCAGGTTTGTAGCGCGGCGTCGCACCTATAGGTGGCGTTGGCCGCGCGAATGGTCACGCCATCGAGGCCAACCTCCAGGATCACGTTGCCGTCGGGGCGGTCGAGGCTGACCTCGACGTGCGGATAGTCGATGACGAAATCGAATTCGCCAGATACATTGCCGCCGGTCATCGTGCCGACCTGACCCGAGATCTGCACCAGCGCATGGGTCTCGGCGATGGTCCTGGGCACCGGTGCGTAGAAGTAAATCCCGAGTGAGCCGTTGACGAACACCTTGAGATCAAGGCCGGTAGCGATTTCGATCTGGTTGGTCGGCTGGATGCGGCCGCGGCAACTCTCCGCTGCCGCGACCAGCGCGCGCCGGAACGTTCGGTTCGCGACCACCGCGGTCAGCGACAGCGTCCCATTTTCGCCGGCGTTCGCGTCCCCAACCGGATCATCCCAGCCGCGGCAGGTCTGTGCGAGACGGATCGTAGCGTCGATTCCAGGATGGTCCAGGTTCGGGGCCGCGCTGGGATCGCTGGGAACGCCGTTGTCGTCGAGGCGCGCGCGGAGCCGCGTCATCGATTGTGCGAGGAGATCCGGAAGCCAGTCGAGGTGGAGTTGCCCGAGACGGGTCTGCGCGGCGCTGATGACGTCGTTGAGCTGCTGAGGATCGATCGTTCCGGTCGGCGCCTGATACTTCACGACCAGGGCGTCGAGGTCGGGACCGGGCGGCAGCGGCAACGGGCCAGGACCGCAAGCAGTGAGCAAGGCGGCGACGGTACCGCCCAGCGACGCGATCGCGCACGAGAAGGTCGAGCGTGGAATCACGAACCGAATATCGGTTCGATCACAGGCTCAACCAGCGCGCGATATACGAATTACCGACTGGTCCGATGCCGCTCCATGATGCTGCTCTCCAGCGTCACCGTTACGGAGCAGTTTGACGTCAACATGCGTCGCGGTTTTTCCGTCGGTGGTAGATCGTGATTGAAGCGTGTGCTCCTATGCTAGGGTCTTCTCGACTTTACGATGCCTACGCTTATTGACGCGTTCATAGGTGCCCGCGATCGTCACGACGCCGTCGCAGTCGCTTCGAATGACGGAGTCGCTGGTGCGCGCGAGCTTGCTTCTGATCCGGCTGCGCTCGAGGCGCCGGCTGCGCTCGACGCGCCGGTGGCACTCGAAGCAACGCTCGCCGAGGTCATCGCGCGCGGAAACGCGGCTCACCTGGATGTGTGCTTCAATGCCGCGCTCTTCGCGGCCCACCTCGGTCGTTGTGGCGCGCCCATCGAGACGACGCCCGTGACGGCGATTCACGCCGAGGACCTGTTCCTGGCGGCCGCCGCGCTTCACGGCGATCAGGAGGCCGTCGCCAAACTCTGGCGACTCTATCGCCCGGCGGTCGTCGGTGCGCTTGCCGCGATCGACACGTCGGTGTCCTTCGTCGAGGACGTCGAGCGGCGCCTATGGCACGCGGCGCTGGTGGGGAGTGACGGCATGCCGGCGGAGCTCGCGGCCTACACCGGACGGAACTCGCTCGGCGAGTGGGTCGCCGGTGCGGCGCGCCGGATCGCCCAGGCGATCCATGCGCGCGATGCGGTCGACTTTCGGGGCGCGCTCACGCAGGCGCTGGTCGGCCTCGAAGATCGCGAGCGCATGATCTATCGACTGCACGTCGCCAACGGCATGACCGTGGCGATGATCGCCAAGGTCTATCGGGTCAGCGACGAGACGATCGCGCGCTGGCTCGCCAAGGCGCGCGACAGCGTGATTCGCGAGACGCAGCGGCTGCTGCACGGCGAGGTGACGCTGTCACCCGCCGAGTTCGAGTCGGTCGCGGCGCGGGTCGTGAGCCAGCTGGACCTGAGCGGCTCGCGCATCGTGCGCGATCGCATGTGAGACCTCCGGTCCCCTGCCCCGTCCGCGGGGGAGGGTTAGGGAGAGGGCAAGCCTTGCGACTACGGCGCCCGCGGCAAGCCTTGCGACTCGCGGTGCCCGCGCGGTTCGGAAAGGTTGGCGAGCGGTGCGCTTGGCGCCGTTGCGGTCAGCGCCACACGGTTGCCGACGATGCTGACCGCGTAGCCCGGCGTGACGCTCGTGAATGAGCCGCTGATGCCGCGGCCCGCGGTCAGGATCGTCCAGTGGTCGCCCGCGCGCGGAACATAGCCAGCGTCGGCGTGCACCTCCAGCGCGCCGCCGAGATGCGCGATCCCCGCCACCATCACCTGATCGGCGAGCGGACCCTCGACGTCGATCGCGAGCGCGCCGCGCACGATCGCCAGGTCGGCCAAGATCTCGGTGCGCCCGATCCCGGGACCAGGGGCGATCGTGCCGCCGCGATCGACCAGATCGAAAGCGACGCGCGATGCTTGCAGAACGCCGCCGGTGAAGTCCAGATTGCCACCGGCGCCCGCTTTCAATAGATGCGGTGTCTCGAGAGCGCCGCCCGCGAGGCGCAGCACACCGGCGCGCGCCGACTTGCTCGTGCGGCGCGCCTCGGGCTCGCCCAGCACCACGGCCTGGTGCGCGGCGAGGCGGCCGCCGGTGAGCTCGACCTCGGCGCGCGCGCCGATCTCGACGCGGCCAGCGACGTCGAGCCATCCGCTGGTCACGGCCAGCGTTGCGGACGTCGCTCCGGTGGGCGACCCGCCGGCGACGCGCAACGTTCCGGCGTACTGCCCGACGGCGTCGACGACAGCGCGGCCGCCGCGGATCTCTGCGACGTCGAAGCGGCTCGGTTGCCAGTACGCGGCGCCGCGCTCGCGGTGTCTCGCGTGCGCCGTCGGCGCGGCGTCGGCGCGCGGATCCAGCGTCCAGTTGGTGATCTCGGCGTAGCGCGTTCCGGCGCCCCCGCGGAACAGCACCGAAGCCATCGCCGGCCAGGCCGCGACCTCATTGATGTACTCCTCGAGGTTGGTGTACCCGTCGCCGTCGAAGTCACCGTTGTTGTCGGCGACACCGGGGTTGAGGCCGTGCATCATCTCCCATGCGTCGGGCATGCCATCGCCGTCAGTGTCGAATCCGGCGGGGCGCGTGGTCACCGCCGTCGCGCGCATCGCGCGCCACTCGGTGCCTTCGGTGGCAGCGGCATTGAAGGGGTCGTCGGCCCACGCCATGATCTTGCCAGTGCCCGTGCGCGTCTCGTTGATGATGCGTTGATCGATCGGGGCCCGGCTCCACCAGGCGGCGCCCGCGAAGTCGAGCACCTGTGAGTACGCGGTGGTCGCGGTCGCCGTCACGCCGAAGTACGGTGCCTGTGTGAAGGCAGCGGTCTGGATCGCCGAGCCGGTGAAGTCGGACGACGTCAGCGCCACGCCGTCGGCGGCGTCTCCGTCGCGGTTGGTGTCCTTGAGGTTCCCGCTCTGGAACACCTTGGTCACGGTGGTGTCGTCGCCGTTGAAGATGGACGTGCCGCCGGCCGAGGTCGTGATCGCGGTACTGGTGCCGCCAACCGGATTGTCGCCGCCGTTGCCGGCGAGATAGAAGTTATTGATGAAGTTGTTCTGGCTCGGCTGCGCCGCCGCTCCGGTGCCGGCCGTGCCCAGCCAGTTGTAAAAGACGTTGTTGCGGAAGTCATTGAAGGCGCCGACGGTGGGGGTGGTGAGCGCAGTGGTCTCCGTGCCGACGCGCGGCAGGCGCCCTTTGAGGTGCGCGTACAGGTTGTGGATGATGCTGACCTTGGCGTTGGAGCCGGCCTGAAAGAGCGAGCCAAGGGAATGCCCGGTGTACGTGAGCGCGCTCGCCTCCGCGTCGGCCTGCGGATAATTCTGGCCCTGCGCGATCGTGCTCCACTGCACGGTGATGTTGTTGGCGAGCTCGTTCATCGACACCGTCTCGTCGCTCCCGTAGACCGCTGTGACGTGATCGATGATCAGGTTCTGCCCACTGATGTCGAGCGCGTCGTACGTGTACGAGTCTGGGAAGTCACCCGCCATCGGCACGCGCGTCGGCTCGTTGAAGCTGCGGTTGCCGTAGCCGGGGGCGAACGTGATGTTGCGCAGAATAATGTTGGTGCCGCCCGGTTTGACGGTGCCGCCCATGATGATGATCGGGCCGGGCGCGGTCTGGCCGGCGATGGTGACGTCCGATGGGATGTCGAGACGCGAGGCGGTGTCCCAGCCGTTGCCGTTCGAATCCCAGCCGGCGACCGCGGTGCGCCCGAGGCTGATCACGCCGCTGATGTCGAAGACGATCGTGCGCGGGCCGGTGAGCTGGGTCAGGCCGTAACGCAACGTCCCCGGTGTGACGTCGCTGTAGTCGGTGTCGAGGCGCGTGACGTGATAGACGGTGCCACCGCGCCCGCCCTTGATGCGCGAGCCAGCGCCGTCGGCGCCGGGGAACGCCGGCAGGTTGGCGGGCGAGCCGCCCGCACCGGTCATTGCGCCTCCGGTGCCGGTGTTACCGCCCGTACCGGTGTTGCCGCCCGCGCCGGTGCGGCCGCCGGTGCCTGCGCCGCCCGGGCCCGTCGCTCCACCCGTTCCCGAGGCGCCGGCGGTGCCGGTCCCCGCGTCGCGCGGCGCGCTGGCTCCGCCCACGCCCGCCGACGGAGCGCCGCCGCTGCCCGCGTTTCTGCCGCCGGCGCCGATCGTGGTCGCTCCGCCCGCTCCTGCGCTAGCGCTGCCGCCCGCGCCGGTGCTGCCGCCCGCACTGTTGTCGGTCGTCGCGGGCGTGCCCGCGACGCACCCGAAGAGTGCGCTGCAGATCACGGCGGCGCTCAATGGCAAGAGCTTGGGCATATCGAGCAGTCTTCGCATGACAGGCTCCAGGGCAGGGCGCGGCGGGACACCGCGCGAACTGGCGGAGCATAAGGCGTGACGGAGGCGCCCGTCTATTCAGTTCTCCCCGTCCTCGTCCTCGTCCTCGTCGCCGTCCTTGCGGTCTTTCGCGACTTTCGTGCTCGCCTCATCTTTGGGCGGAGATCGCCCTCTCTAGATGCACGCCCCCAGTACGCAGTGCGCGCCGCCCGTGCAGGCGGGCAAGAGTCCGCACTGGCAGGTCCCCGTCGCCGAACAGTTGTCCGCCGTCGTGAGATCGCAGGTCACGCAGGAGGCGCCACCGACGCCGCAGGTGGCGAGCGAGCTCGGCGTGCAGACGCCGCTCGCGCAACAACCGGTCGGACAAGTCTGCGCGTTGCAGGCGCAGATGCCGGAGGTGCAGGCTGAGCCACTACCGCAGGACAGTTTGCCGCCGCAAGTGCAGCTGCCGGTGGTCGCGTCGCAGCCGTCGCTGATCGTCGGGTCGCACGAGAGGCATGCGTGACCGCCCACTCCACAAGTGGCAACAGCGGCCGGGTAGCAGACGCCGGCGGAACAACAACCGCTGGGGCAGGACTGCGCATTGCACACGCACGCACCGCTGACACAGCCTGTGCCGGCAGCACAGGTTGGGTTCACGCCGCACTGGCATTTCCCGGTGCTGGCGCAGTTGTCGGCGCGCGTGGGATCGCAGGTGACGCAGGCGGCGCCGCCCAGGCCGCAGCTCCCCGTCGACGGTGCGGCGCAGGTCGTGCCCGAGCAACAACCGCCGGGGCAATTCGTCGTGTTGCAGTTGTTGCAGACGCCGCCCGCGCAGATCCGTCCCGCGCAGTCCTGGCACGCGGCGCCGCCGGCTCCGCACGCGTTGTTGGCGGTGCCGGTCAGACACGTCGTGCCGGAGCAGCAACCATTGGCGCAAGATGTTTTATCGCAAACGCAGGCGCCGCTCACGCAGCGCTGGCCGGCGCCGCACGGCGCGCCCGTTCCGCACTGGCAGGTGCCGGCTGTCGAGCATCGGTCGGAGGCGGCACCACAGTTGACGCAGGCGCTGCCGGAGACGCCGCAGCTTCCGACCGCCGCGGTCTTGCACGTCGTACCGCTGCAGCAGCCGCTACGGCACGAGAGTGCGTCGCAGATGCAGGCGCCGCCAACACAGCGCTGGCCGGCGGCGCAGGACGCGCCGGCGCCGCAGGAGCAAGTGCCCGTCGACGAGCAGCCGTCGGCGACGGCCGGATCGCAGGTGACGCACGCGGCGCCCGGGGCCCCGCAGCGCGACAGAGAACGCGACACGCAGGTCGCGCCGTCGCAGCAGCCGCTGGGGCACGACGCCGCGTTGCAGACGCACTTGCCGCTCACGCATCGTTGAGCGGCGTTGCACACGGACGCCGCTCCACACGAGCAGGCGCCGGTCGCGGAGCAATTGTCGGCGCGCGTGGCGTCGCAGCCGATGCAGACCGCGCCACCGCTGCCGCAGTTGGTGAGCGACAGCGCATTGCAGACGGAGCCGGCGCAGCACCCGCTCGGGCAGCTGGTGGCGTTGCAGCCGCTGCAGTGACCGGCCGTGCAGGTCTGGCCCGCCGGGCAGGTCGTGCACGCGCTGCCACCACCGCCGCACGAGGTGACGCTGTCACCGGTGAGGCAGGCGCCCGCCGAGCAGCATCCACTGGGGCACGACGTGCTGTCGCAGACGCAGCTGCTGGCGGCGCAGCGCTGCCCGGGGGCGCAGCTGGCGCCGGTGCCACAGCGGCAGTCGCCGGTCGCCGAGCAGTTGTCGGAGCGCGCGTCGCAGGCGACGCAGCTCGATCCCGCGTTACCGCAGGTGGAGACCGAGCGGGTCGCGCAGATCACGCCGCTGCAACAACCGCCGGGGCAAGACGTGCCGTCGCAGACGCACAGCCCGTGGTCGCAGTGCTGGCCGCCCGCGCATGCGGCCGCCGCGCCGCACGCGCAGCTACCGTCGCTGGCGCAGTGGTCGGCCTTGGATGGATCGCAGGCGTTGCAGGCCCCCCCTTTGGCGCCGCAATTACCGAGCGAGGGCGTGTTACACACGTTGCCGTTACAGCAGCCGTTTGCACACGAGGTGGCGTCGCAGACGCACGCGCCACTGAGGCAGCGCTGGCCGCTCGCGCACGGCGGCCCACTACCACAGGCGCAGGCGCCGCTCGTCGAGCAGGTGTCTGCCTTGGTCGCGTCGCAGGCGTTGCACGCGGCGGCGCCGGTCCCGCACGTGCTCAGCGAGCGCGGGTAGCAGGTCGAGCCCGAGCAGCAGCCGCTGGCGCAGTTGTTCGGGTTGCAGTTATTGCAGACCCCGCGGCCGCAACCGCCGGTTGCACATGACTGGCAGGCGAGCCCGCCGGTGCCGCAGGCGGTGTCGGCAGTGCCCGCCATGCAGACGTTGCCGCTGCAGCAGCCGTTGGCGCAGCCGGTGCCGTCGCAGGTGCAAGCGCCGGCCACGCAGTGCTGGCCCGCGAGGCACACCGCGCCCGGTCCGCACGCGCATCCGCCGCTGGCGGCACAGCTGTCGCTGGTGACCGGATCGCACGCGAGACAGGCAGCGCCGCCGGTCCCGCAGGCGGTAGCGCTCGAGGTCGTGCACACGCCGGTGGCGCAGCACCCGCTGGGGCAGGTCGTGGCATTGCACGCGTCGGCGCCTTCGCGCCGGCAGGTCGACGAGCAACCGTCGCCCGACGTCGTGTTGCCGTCATCGCACTCCTCGATGCCGGTGCGTACCACGCCGTCGCCGCAGATCGCGGGGTCACCCAGCGTCAGCGTGACATTGGCGAGCTGGCCGAGCTGCACCGCGACCGCTTGCTGGTCGCTGCCCATCACCTTGTCGCCGGCGAACCCGTCGACGCGCAGGAGCACGGTCATCCCCGCCAGACTGTCCGGCACCAGCACCGCCGCGGTTTCTTGTCCGCTGGTGAGCAGGCGCGGCTTATCGGGGAGCGACCCGGTCGGGAACGCCATCTGGTCGCCGGCCATGCCGGAGATCTTCAACGACGTGAGGTTCAGCGACGGATCGTAGTTGACGGTGACGTTGAGGCCGGTGGCGTCCGCTTCCGCCAGCGTGGTGTGCCGGCGGCAACCGGTCGACACGCTCAACGACGCGGCGGCGATCGCCAGCGCGAGCAGTCGCGAGCTCGGGGCTCGGATCCGCATGGCAATCAGCGCCAATCCAGCGTGCCCACGGTGCCGTGCGGAGCGACCAGCCGCGGGTCACCGGTTGCGTAGTAGGCGACCGCTCCGGCCGCGACCGCGGTCCCGACGATCGCCGTCCAGAACCACCAGCGATGGGTCACCGGCGTGTCATGAGACGGCGGCCGGCGATCGATCGCCACCAGCGCTTCCGAATTTGCGGGCCCCACCGGTTGCGATCGCAGCGTCAGCCGTGCGCTGGCCAGCTGAGGCTGTCGGGCCGGCAGCGCAGTCATCGGCGGCGCCGCAAGGCGCGCCGTGGCGGCCGCGGCTTCGGCCTTCTCTCGGTTCAGCGCCGTCCTGGACTCGGCGAGCAGATCGTCGGTGAGCGCGCGCTGATCCGGTTCGATCTTGGGCTGCTCGCGCAGATAGCCCTCGAAGAAGAAGATCGCGCGCTCGTAGTTCTTGAGGTTGCGGTGGCACTGCCCCAGGTTGAAGAGCAGGGCCGGGGTCGGATAGAGCTCGTAGGCGCGGCTGTATTCCTCGAGCGCTTGATCGAAACGTGCCAGCTTGTAGTCGAGCTGCGCTCGTTTTGCCGCTGCTTTCGCTTGCACCTGCGCCCTGGTCTGTGCCCGCGAGTTCACCGGCTTCGCGTTCGCAGATGCCACGCCGGGCTCCGGCGCGCCGAGCGCAGTGGCACCGGCCAGCAGGATCGCCGCTGCGAGCCCCGAACGTGGGAGCGCGCGGATCATTCGAACGGATCCAGCACCATGTCACGGTCGAGCTTGGCGTGATGGTGCTCGATGAATGGGGGTGGCTGGGTCGGTGGCCGCGTCGTGGGGGACGGGGCGCGGCCGCCCTTGTCCGGCGGCGCCGTCGGGTTGTTGGGAGCTTGCGCGGGCGCCGGCGGTTTCGTTGCCGGGGTGGCCGGCTCCGGGGGACGGGCCAGCGGCGGCATCGGCACAGCGTGCGGTGTGGTCGCCGATTCGATCGTGAAAGCCTCCCGCGATCGCGCAATCGGAGCCGGGACGTTGCGCGCACCGCCGATGCGCGCGCGCAGCAGCTCACCTGCACCCGCGAGTGAAGGTGTGCTCGCGAAAAGCGAACCGCCACCCCCAAGCCAGATCGACGCTGCGACGATCGCTGCCAGGAGCGCCGCCGCACCGGCGAGCAGTGGCTTGCGGCGAAAACGCTTTCCCGCACCGCGGCGGCGATCCTGCGCCGACAGCTCGTCCTGTATCTCGCGCAGCCGCTGCTCCACTTCGCCCATGCTTTGTGGGCGATCGCTGGCTTCCTTGGCGAGGCAGGCGAGGATCAGCTCCTCGAGCTTCTCGGGGATCGCGCCTGCCGGGTTCAGCGTGCTCGGCCGGCAGGGCATGACTGTCAGGTGCTGGACCATCACCTCGCGGTTGCTGCTGGCGATGAACGGGCGGCGGCCAGCGACCATCTCGTAGAGGATCACCCCGGTCGCATAGATGTCGGCCAGGTGATTGACCGGATGTCCGAGCGCTTGTTCGGGCGCCATGTAGTCGGGCGTCCCGACGACCATGCCCACGGTGCTCTGGAACGTCGCGGCTTCGTCGACAGTCGCATTCATCAACTTGGCGACGCCGAAGTCGAGCAGTTTGACGAAGTCGGGCTGTCCGCCGCGCTCGATCAGGAAGATGTTGTCCGGTTTGAGATCGCGGTGGACGATGCCAGCCGCGTGCGCCGCTCCGAGACCGCTGCAGATCTGCGCGCCGATACGCAGGATGCGCTCGAGCGGGAGGATGCCCTGCTGCTCCTGGATGTTGCGCAGATCCGCACCGTGCAGCAGTTCCATGATGTAGAAGCTCGGGCCGTGCCGGCTTTCGACGAAGTCACTGATCTCGATGATGTTCTCGTGGCTGATGCAATTGACCGCGTGCGCCTCGTCGAAGAATCGCTTGACGGCTTCCAGGTTCCCGGAATACTCCGAGCGCAGGACCTTGAGCGCCACGCGTCGCCCGAGGCGAACGTGCTCGGCGACGAAGACGCGCCCCATGCCACCGGCACCGATCTCTTGCAACAGGCGATACGAGCCGAGCACCGCCCCCACCGGATAGGCTCGCGCGGTATCGGCGCGCGCGTAGTCGCGGCGAATCCGGCTGCTATCGGTCGCCTCGTGGGGCTCGCCGACGCGGTCATCGTGAGTGATGACGTCCCTGACGCTGTCGTCGTCGTCATTCCTCGGCGGATCGCCGAGGTAGTCTAGAGCTTGAGTGTCCACGGCCTTATCCGTGAAAACCATAGTGTCGGATCGGCCCGCCGGAACCCCGTCCCTTCACGAATCGTGCGAGGAATTGGACGCTGGAGCTGACCTGGTGCGGCCCTAGAGGAGAAACTTCAGCTCGGAGTGGTTGGTGGGGTACGCGTAAACCCCCTCGACGAGGCTGGTGATCGGGATGCCGTAGCGCATCGCCAGCGCGAATGTGTTGATGAATTCGGCGGCGCCGCGGCCGACCAGATGCGCGCCCAGCACTCGATCGGCCTTGCGGTCGACCAGGACCTTGGCCCACGCGAACTCCTCGGCATAGGTGCGGGTCGATCGCCAGGTGCGCATGTCGTTGACGCGGGCCTCGAATGACAGGCCGCGCGCGCGCGCCTCCTCCTCCGTCGGTCCGACCGAGGCGATCGCCGGCGTGGTGAAGACGACGCTGGGGATCGAGGTGTAGTCGGGCGCTTGCCGCTCGCCGCGGATCAGGTTGCGTGCGACCAGGCGGCCTTCATACGTCGCCAGCGGCGAGAGCTGCGGCTTGCCGGGAACCGCGTCGCCGGCGAACCAGACATCGGGGTTGGACTGGCTGCAGTGCGCGTCGTCGAGCCGTGGCTGGACACCGTCGGTCGCGACGCCGGCGGCCGCCAGGTCGAGCGTGGCGAGATCGGCGATGCGCCCCGCGCCGTGCGCAACCGCGTGCACACGCAGCTCTCGCGGCCCGCCCGAATCGAAATGAACCACGCGCGTCCCGTCGGGACCGTCGTCTATCGAACGGACGTCGACTCCGACGCGCACGTCGATCCCACGCGCTGCGCTGGCTTTCAGCAGCCAGTCCACGGCCCCGGCGTCATGTCCCGGCAGCACTCGCGGCGCCGTCTCCAGCATCGTCACGCGTGCGCCCGCCCGCGCCATCGCGTGCCCGAGCTCGAACGCGATCACGCCCGCGCCCACGAACGCGACCGTCGGTGGCAGCGCGGAGAGCTCGAGGAGATCGTCGCTGGTCAGCAGGCGCTCCGCGCCGGAAAATGACTGTGGGCGTGGCACCGACCCGGTCGCGACCAGGAACTTGCGCGCGCGCAGCGGCTCGTCGCGGCCGGTGATGGCGATCGCGTGCGGATCGACGAAGCGGGCGCGCCCCTCGACGACGTCGATCCCCTGGCGAAGCAGGTCGGCCTTCATCGCGGCGGGGACACCGTCGACGAACGTGCGCTCGCGGGCAATCAATGCCGTCCAGTCCAGCATGACGGAAGCGCCGTCGCCCATCTCGGGTCCGAGGCGGATCGACAGTTGCGGCGTGCGCCGCACGAGGTCGGCCGCCTCGCTCGCGGCCGCCAGCACTTTCTTGGGGATGCAGCCGCGCAGTGGACAGGTGCCGCCCACGTCGCGCGCCTCGACGATCGCCACGCGCCAGCCGGCGGCGCGAGCCACGCTGGCGGCCTCTTGTCCGGCGTTGCCGGCGCCGATGACGATCAGGTCGTATGCGTCGTCTCTGGGCATGGCCGACGGTATAGCAGGCGCGGCGCTGGCGGCGTAGCCGAGGGTCGGCTGTCCGTCGGAGCGCTGCCGTGTAGCCTTCACCGCGGTCGAGCCTGCCCGTCGACAATCGGCAGCCCGTCGTATTCGACCACCGACCTTCCGGCGGACACTTGCGACACCAACTTTGCTACCGAGGGGGATGCATGGAGGTCGGCTTCTTCGAGACCATTGCGCGCGACCTCAGCGGTAAGGGTCAATTTCGACTGATCCTTCAGCCGCTGGCCGCTGTCATTCTTGGCATCCGGCTGGGGATCGCCGATGCAAACGCCGGCAAGCCTCCTTTTTTGAATCGGTTGATCATGCACCGGCACCAGCGCTGGACGATCTTCAAGGAGTCGCTGTCGGACGCGGTCTTTCCGCTGGTGGTCGCGCTGGTGATGGACGGAATCCTGCAGCACATCACCTTCGGGCGCATTCGCCCGCTGGCCGCGCTGCTGGTCGGCGCGTTGCTGGTCTGGCTGCCGTTCGTATTCACACGGGCGGTGACCAATCGCATCTGGAGACGCATTCGCACCAGGCGCTTTCGCGCGCGGCCGCGGACAGCGTGACGCGGGGGAGGAAGGCTCATGGGAGATCGAGAAATTGGGGCCGGTGAGGGGCAGGCGGCACCGGGTGCGGTCCGCCGTGACGATCGCTTGTCGGGACGGCTGGGCATCGTGGTCGACGGCAAGACGGTCGCGGCCCTGCGCATGGACGGTGGCGGCGCGACGCTCGAGCCCGCGGAAGGCCCGACGCGGGCGAGCGTGCTGGTCACCAGCATGGACGAGTTGCAGCGGATGGCGCGCGGCGAGCTGAACCTGGTCGTCGCGTCGCTACGGGGCAGCCTGTCGGTGCGCGGCGACGTGGGGTTCGCCGTGCGGGCGTTGCGGGCGCTCGAGGCCGGCATGCCGGTCGAGGGCGCGGGTCAGGGCTGGAAGGCCCAGGGAGGTTGAACATGTCATCGAACGAACCGGTCAGCATCCTCGACGGCAACACCTTCGTGGTCAGCGACCGGCGCGGCGACATGGAAGCCACGCCGATCGAGAATCACGGCCTCTTCCTCAACGACACGCGCTTCCTGTCGCGCTGGGTCTTGACCATCGATGGGCTGCGGCCGACGCTGCTGTCCGCCGACGATCTCGCGTACTTTCGCGTGCAGTTCTTCCTCGCGCTCACGACCGGCACGATCTATGTCGATTCGAAGCTGTCGATCGTCCGGCGGCGTTCGGTGTGCGATGGCTTCCGCGAAGACATCGAGATCGTCAACCACGATCGCCAGCCGGTGACGCTGCGGGTTCACCTGGAGGCGGCGTCGGATTTCGCCGATCTCTTCGAGGTCAAGGACAAGCTCGCGAAGAAGGGCGAGCTCTATCGCAAGATCGACAACGGACACCTGTTGCTCGGCTACCGGCGCGACGGCTTCCGCCGCGAGACCATCATCTCGTCGAGCGTGCCGGCTGAGGTGCGCGAGGAAGGGTTGACGTTCGAGGTCTATCTCGAGCCGCAATCGTCCTGGAGCACGTCACTGGACGTCGCGGCGGTATTCCTGCGTGCGATCCGCGACCCCAAGCCGCGTGCGCAAGGCCATCCGCGCAACGAAGACCACGCCGAGCTCGGTCGCGACCTCGCGAAGTGGGTCGACGAGGCGCCGCGGCTGGTAGCGTCGTGGGAGCCGCTGGGCAACATCTACAAGCGCAGCTTGATCGATCTGGCGGCGCTGCGCTTCACGACCGGCGTCACGCCCGGCGCGTTGCCGGCGGCCGGCTTGCCCTGGTTCATGGCGATCTTCGGTCGCGACAGCCTGATCACCAGCTTCCAGGCGCTGCCGTTCGCGCCCGAGCTCGCGGCGACGACGTTGCGCACGCTGGCGCTGTTCCAGGGGCATGCGATGGATCCGTTCCGCGACGAAGAACCGGGCAAGATCTTGCACGAGCTACGGCTCGGCGAGCTGACCGCGTTCGAGGAGCGGCCGCACTCGCCGTACTACGGTTCGGCCGACGGGACGATGCTGTTCCTGGTCCTGCTCGAGGAGTACGTGCGCTGGACCGGCGACCGGGACCTCGCGCGCGAGCTGGAGCTGGAGGCGCGCGCCGCGATCACCTGGATCGATCGATACGGCGATCGTGACGGTGACGGGTACGTCGAATACGAGCGCCACATCGCCGAGACCGGGCTCGACAACCAGTGCTGGAAGGACTCGTGGGATTCGATCGCCTTCGCCGACGGTACGATCGCGCCCACGCCGCGCGCGACCTGCGAGCTGCAGGGCTACGTCTACGACGCCAAGGTGCGCATGGCGCGCCTGGCGCGTGACGTGTGGGGTGACCCCGGTTGGGCATCGGCCCTCGAGCAGCAGGCCGCCGAGTTGAAGCAACGCTTCAACCGCGACTTCTGGATCCCCGAGCGCAGCTTCTTCGCGCTGGCGCTCGACGGCAAGAAGCGCAAGGTCGACGCGCTCACGTCGAACATCGGGCACCTGCTGTGGAGCGGGATCGCCGACGACGACAAGGCGCGCAGTTGCGTGCAGCACCTCATGAGCGACGATCTCTTCTCGGGATGGGGCGTCCGCACCATGGCGGCGACCGAGGGGTCGTACAACCCTATCGGCTACCACGTCGGCACGGTGTGGCCACACGACAACTCGATCATCGCCTGGGGCCTGCGCCGCTACGGCTACAAGGCCGAGAGCGCGACGATTTGCCGCGCGATGCTCGAGGCGGCGAACCTGTTCCGCGGGCGGTTGCCCGAGGCGTTCGGTGGCTACCCGCGCCGGCAGACGCATTACCCGGTCGAGTATCCGACGGCCTGCAGTCCGCAGGCGTGGGCCACGGGCGCGCCGCTGCTGTTCCTGCGCGCGCTGCTCGGGCTCGACTCCGACGAGCGCCACCTGATCGTCGACCCGGCGATCCCCGAGCCGCTCGGACAGATCGAGCTTCTCGACTTACCGGGTTGCTGGGGCCGGATGGACGCATTCGGGCGCGCGCGCGAGACCGTGCGCGAGGCGGCGGTGTCGTCGCCGGCGTAAGTGCCCCGCACCGGGGCGGGTAACCAGGAACGGCGACGGCGGCGGACGTGAGGACGGCTTCGCTCTCTCCGTTGTGGGGCGCGAGAGGCGTGGGGGCCGCTGGGGTGGGGTATTCCCCTTGCGGGGACGCGGCCCTTACGCCGCCGGCTGGGAGGGCAACTCCCGGTCGGGATAAAAGCGGTGTACTCGACCGAGGGCTCGAGCAGAACGGATTTACCGGCGGCACGGGGGCCGCTCCGTTCGGCGCTGGCAACCTGCCTGCGGACAGGCAGGAGCGCGCCTCGAGGCCCCGCAAGAGGAACACCCCACCCCAACGGCCCCCACGCCTCTCGCGCTGCTTCACTCCTAAGAGTTCACTGCGCCTGAGGGCGTTCGTATTTTAAATTGAGCTACCGGACGAGCGTCGAGCGATTGTGAACGGAGACCCTTCGCTAGGTGACTGTAGCGTCTGGGTTGAGCGATTTCGTGAACGAAGATTCTTCGCTGAGTGACCACTGGGTAGTTCGCGAAGATGACATCGTGTACTTAGCGAAGAAGTCGTGTGGGCGACGTTGGAGTGCGCGTCCGGCTACCTTCAAATAAAAAAATAACGGACGCCCTCAGGCGCAGTGAACGTGGGAGTGAAGCAGCGCGAGAGGCGTGGGGGCCCTGGGGGGTGGGGTGTTCTTCTTGCGGGGCCTCGAGGCGCGCTCCTGCCTGTCCGCAGGCAGGTTGCCAGCGCCGAACGGAGCGGCCCCCGTGCCGCCGGTAAATCGCATCTGCTCGAGCCCTCGGCCGAGTACACCGCATTTATCGCCGCGGGAGTTGCCCTCCCAGCCGGCGGCGTGAGGGCCGCGTCCCCGCAAGAGGAATACCCCACCCCCAGGGCCCCCCACGCCTCTCGCGCCCACAACGGAGAGATCGAAGCCGTCCTCACGTCCCGCATCGTCGCCGTTCCTGGTTACCCGCCCGGTGCGGGCACCACCTAACTACGCCGCGGCGCCGTCCGCACCACGCAGCGAAAGCCGAGGTGACAGGTCGAGGTGTCGATCGCTTGCGCCATGCGCGCCGCCGGGCGGTAGCGCCGGCAATAGTTGGGCGCGCACAGGAATGATCCGCCCTTCATGACCTTGCGCGGGATGCGCACGTCGGGCGTGCGCGGATCGTAGCTGTCGTCCTGCGCGCCGCCGCGCGGATTGCGGAGCGCCGAGCAGCAGGTGTCGCCGGCGCGGTGGCGCGCGGTGTACCAGTCGACGGTCCACTCCCACACGTTGCCGATCATGTCGTGAAGACCGAATCCGTTGGGTGGGAACGAGCCGACCGGCGCAGTCCCCTCGAATCCGTCGTCGCGGCTGTTCTCGATCGGAAACTCTCCCTGCCAGGTGTTGGCCAGGTATTGCCCGTCGGGGAACAGTTCGTCGCCCCAGGCGAACTCTGCGCCGTCCAGGTCGCCGCGCGCGGCGCGCTCCCACTCCGCTTCGGTCGGCAGCTCGCGCCCGGCCCAGCGCGCGTAGGCGGCGGCGTCGTTGTACGTCACGTGAACCACCGGGTGGTCCTGCCGGTGCTCGATCGTGCTGTCGGGCCCCTCCGGGTGGCGCCAGTTGGCGCCGGCTACGTAGAACCACCAGTTGTAGTGGTTGCGCAGATCGACGCGCTGGCGCGGCTTCACGAACACCACCGACGACGGCACCAGTAGCTCGGGCAGCGCGCCCGGATACAGGCTCGGGTCTGCGGGGCGCTCCGCATCGGTGACGTAGCCGGTCTCGGCGACGAAGCGCCCGAAGCGCTCGTTGGTGACCGGATAGCGTTCGATCCAGAATCCGTCGACGGAGACCAAGTGCGTGGGCGCCTCCTCGGGGTAGTGGCGGTCGGAGCCCATCATGAACGATCCGTCCGGGATCCAGACCGTGTCGTCGAGCAACGGCGCGCTGTCGACCATCGCCATCGTGTCACCTCCATCCTTGCTTGGGGAGGGTGAAGTTAGGTCGCCGGCGCGCGCGCACCACCGCGCGCGCGAATTTGCAGGCCGGCGCCTACCAAGCGTTCCTCGATTGCCGGGAGGTCGCGGCGACCCAGATTGCGTGGCTGTCGCCGGGCGCGCCCGTCGCGCGCGAATTGATTCACGCGGAGGAGATCAATGGCCAACGAGAACGAGCAACCAAAGCGCAAGCCGAACGTCGTCTTCATCATGGGCGACGACATCGGGTGGTTCAATATCGGCGCCTACCACCGAGGCATGATGGCGGGCCGCACGCCGCACCTGGATCGCATGGCCGCCGAAGGCATGCTCTTCACCGACTACTACGCCGAAGCGAGCTGCACGGCCGGACGCGCAAACTTCATCACCGGCCAGTTGCCGATCCGCACCGGGCTGACCACGGTCGGTCAGGCGGGCGCCGCGATCGGCATGCCGGCGCAGGCGCCGACGATCGCGACCGCCCTCAAATCGATGGGCTACGCCACCGGACAGTTTGGCAAGAATCACCTCGGCGATCGCAACGAATACTTGCCCACGCTGCACGGCTTCGATGAGTTCTTCGGCTACCTCTATCACCTGGACGCGATGGAGGACCCGGCGCACCGCAACTATCCGCAGCAGCTGAAAGACCAGGTCGGTCCGCGCAACATGTTGCACTGCTGGGCCACCGACATCGATGACCCTCACGTCGATCCGCGCTGGGGCAAGGTCGGCAAGCAGCACATCGAGGACGCGGGGACGCTGTACCCGGATCGCATGAAGACCGTCGACGACGAGATCCTGGACCACACCTTTCGCTTCATCGATCGCGCGAAGAACGAGGGCAAGCCGTTCTTCGTCTGGTTGAACCCGACGCGCATGCACGTGATGACTCACCTCTCGGAGAAGTACGACAGCATGCGCAACTCCGAGAACGGGTGGAGCGTCTACGAAGGCGGCATGGCGCAGCTCGATGACATCGTCGGCGCGGTGGCCCAAAAGCTGAGAGACCTGGGCATCGACGAGGAGACGATCGTCGTGTTCTCGACCGACAACGGCGCCGAGAACTTCACCTGGCCCGACGGCGGCCAGACGCCATTCGCGGGCGGCAAGGGGACGGTCTTGGAAGGCGGGTTCCGCGTACCCTGCATCCTGCGGTGGCCGGGCCAGGTGGCAGCGGGAAAGATCGAGAACGGCTTGATGTCGGGACTCGACTGGTTTCCGACGCTGCTGGCGGCGGCCGGCGATCCCGACATCATCGAGCAGCTCAAGGCCGGAAAACGTATGGGCGGCCAGAGCTACAAAGTCCACCTCGACGGCTACAACCAGCTCGACTTCATCCTGGGCAAGGGCCCGTCGAAACGGAACGAGGTCTACTACTTCGCCGAGGCGACGCTGGGCGCCGTGCGCATCGGCGACTACAAGTACCGCTTCATCGATCAACCGGGGGGGTGGCTCGGCGGCACGGTCAAGGTCGATTGGCCGCTGCTCTGCAACCTGCGGCTCGATCCGTTCGAGCGCACCGGGATGGGGCAATCATTGATGCAGGGGGAGTGGTTCGCCTACGAGTTCTGGCGCTTCGTCTTCGTACAGCAGGAGGTCGCGCGGTTCGGCCAGACCTTCATCGAGTTCCCGCCGCTTCAGAAACCGGCCTCGTTCAACCTCGAGGCGGTCAAGGAGCAGGTCCAGCGCGCCATCCAGGCGCACCACGGACAGTGACATGCTGCGCTCCGTGTCGAGCACGCGGCCCGACGAGGTCAGCATCGACCCCGACGCCGCGGTGCTGCTGCTCGACATGGAGCGTGCCTTGCACGTCTCGGCGCTTCCCGCCGACATCGTCGAGGAGCGCGTGCGCGAGATGGCGATCACCTCAGGCCGAGGTCGACGCCGGTGCACGCGCGTCGAGCGTGCCCGGTACGGCCACGGATCGCCCGCGCTTGTCGCTGCGGGAGCCACCCGGATCGCGAGAGCGCCGGGCCAGGTGCCACAGCGCGCTGAGGACCAGCACGGTCGTTGCGCCTGCCAGGAACGCCGTCACCAACACGACGTTGCGCAGCGAGTGCTTCACGCCGTCCACGAAGGCGGCTGCCGCGCGCGTGCTGAGGTCGCTGACGCGGCGATCGAGGCAGGTGGGATTCTGCGGATCGCAACCTGCGAGCAGCGTGGTCATTGCGCCGTGCGCGGCGCGCGTCGCGGATCGCTCGGCGAGCGCGACGATGCTCCGGGCGAGCGGTCCGTCTGCGTCGGCTCCGAGGTCGCCGGTCACTCCATCGCTGAGCGCACCACGGAACCCGTCGGCGGCATTGGCCATCACCTCGTCGATTCGTTTTCTCTGCTGGGGCTGGTTCAGCTCGTCGACGATCCCGCGCGTCGCGCGCCGGGCGACGGTCTCGGCCGCGGTCTGGCCGGGCTCGGGGTCGACGTGGCGATTGATCTCGGCGAGTGCGCCCGCTGTGCTCTGGCCGCCGACCCGGTGAGCACAGCCAAACGTTGCCATGAGCAACGCGAACACGAGATGCCAGCAGAACCGCATACGGGCCATCAACGCGACAAACCTTCGTCGTCAAACCTGAGCCTGCAGTTTGGGCTCGACAATCGGGTGCCGGACCGTGGATTGCGACCCATGTTCGGTTTGTAGGGACGGAATGTGAATCGCCGTCCCGAAACGCAATGGAATGAGGTGAACGATGGACAATCAGGTGAAGAAGCTCAACAAGTGCGTACTGATTGCCGGGGTGGCGGGCGGTGCGTTGATGACCGCCATGCTGGGTACGGCCGGCGCGGCGCCGGCGACCGAGACCAGCGAGAGCAGCTATCCGGGTGGTCACGAGCAATCCCGGCTCACGCACATGACGGCCACGGTCTCTGCCATCGATCGCAGTGATCGCAGCGTGATGCTAAAGGCCGCGGACGGGCGCGAGACCACGGTCAACGTCCCCTCGGACGTCAAGGCGTTCGACACCCTCAAGACCGGCGACAAGGTCGACATCGACTATTACGAGTCGCTCGCGGTGTCGCTGGCGCCGACCGGCGCGAAGCCGGGCGCGGCTGAACGCCATGGTCGCGCCGTCGACATGGGCGGTGGTGTCCGCGGCCGCGAGATCATGGTGACGGCCGAGGTCGTCAGCGTCGACGCCGACGCCAACACCGTGACCTTCAAGGGGCCGAAGGGCAACATGCGCACCATTCACGTCGAGAACCCGACGCTGCAGCAGAAGCTGCCCAACCTGAAGCCGGGCCAGGTGGTCCAGTTCGACTACACGCAGGCGACGGCCGCGTCGATCCGGCCGAGCAAGTAGCGTGCGCGTCGCGAGTGGGGGAGCTTCGGGCGCGGGCCCGCACCCCACGCGCGACGGGCGTTCTGGGGCTGGCCTCGGCGATCTCCGGTAGCGCGCGGGTTCTCACCCGCGGCCGCCGGCGCCGAGGGCTTCGTGATCTCGTCGCCCGACGGGCAGAACAGTGTGCGCGTCGGGCTCGACGCGCGGTGCCGGAAGCGAAGCCGGAGACCTGAGCCGATGTCGACGAACGGAACAGATGCGAACGGCGAGCGCGACCGGCCGGCCGCGGCCCAGCCGTTCGGATCTCTGCAGGACGCGGCGGCGATTCAGGCCAACGAGCGCACGTTGCTGGCCTGGATCCGCACTGGTCTGTCATTGATCACGTTCGGGTTCGTCATCGCGCGCCTCGGCGTCTGGATCCGGATCCTCGGCGACGCCGGCGAGGGGATCCCCGGCTCGGCCTGGCTCGGAGCTGTGTTCGTGCTCATGGGCGCGGTGCTGGACGCGATTGGCATCACCCGTTACGTGCGCTTTCACCGCGCGTTCGTGCGCCACCAGCCGGTCCCGATCAACGTCACGGCGGTGCTGGCGATCGCCGGCGCGATCGCCATGCTCGGCGCGTTGCTGGGCGCGTTCGTGATCCTCTCGCTCCGATCGCGCTGACCGGTCCGGCCTCACCCGTCGGGCCCGATGTCTCGCCGGCTCGCTGGATGGTCATTCGCCCGCGCGAACTGAGATTGTCAAAGATGCGGACGAGCTGGTCGTGGTGGGGGCCGGGGATCGCGGCGTTCTTGTTGACGACGGGGCTGGCGCTGCCCGCGCAGGCGCGCCTTCCGACGCCCGAGCAGGCGCAGCGCTGGGACGAGGGAACAGCGCTGACGCTCGGCGGGCAGACGTTCAAGCTGGGCATCCTGGCGTTCGACTACGGGATCACTGATCGCATCAACGTCGGCACCGACCCGCCGATGTACCTGATACGCACCGCCGAGTCGGTGCTGGTTCCCAATCTGCACATCAAGGTGATTGCCTACCGCTGGAATCAGCTCTGGCTGACCGGGCAGGCGGCGATCTACTACGCCAACGTCCAGAAGGGCGACGCGTCTGGGACCTTGTGGGCCATCCCGCTCACCGCGTACGCTTCGTATCAGATCGATCCGAGGTGGTGGATTCACGGCGAGGTCACCTACGACATCATCTGGGGAAACGGCGTCGGCGATCTGACCCAGACGACACTCGGAGGCTCGGCCGCGACGCGCAGTCTGCAGCTCGCGGCGACCGGCGAATATCGGATCCGGCCGACGATCGCGATCACCCTGCGCGGCCGGTTGCAGGTCTACACGTCGCGGCTCGCGCTCAGCGGGTCGGCGAATCCCGATGCGTTCACGTCGATCGCCGTCGACGCCCGCATCGATCCCCGGAACTCTCACCCCTGGGAGGTCGTCCCCGCCGTCGCGTTCCTGTGGCAGCGGATCCGGCTGTCGGTCGGCGTCGGCTACGGCAACTACTTCGTGCCCGGAATGCAGGTCGCGCTGACCGAACGAGGGATCGTCCCCCAGGGGTCGTTCTCCGTCGTGTTCTGACGGCGATTCGGTCGTCGAGTGAAAAAGAGTGAGCAACAAGTCCCACCCTGCGGACACTAAGAGGCACGGGTTGGCGCGAGGGGTGGGCGATTGAGGGGCCCCCGGTCTCCATCAGGGGACCGGGGGCCAACGGGGTCGGCATTTCGTACACCATTCGCAACGTTCCGTTGCCTCGCGGCCGCGGCGCGCGAATCGACTCCCGGCGTCGTCATTGCGAGAAGCCCTCACGTGCGCGTCAGCCGCATCGGGCGCCAGTGGCGCACGCCGCGAGCGTTCCTGCGAACAGGGCGAGCACGAACACAGTCTGGAGCCGGGGCATCAGAACGTCCCCGCGATACCGAAGGCGACGTTCTCGGTCAAGCGCGAGGCTTGAAAAATAGCGGTGCCGGCGCCGACGATGAGAGGCGGGCCGGTGACGGCCAGTTCGGTCTTGAACTCGGCGACCAGCGCCAGGTGCCGTGTCAGCCGAAGCGCCGAATCGAATCCGACCCAGGCATTGGGTAGCCAGGCGTGCGCGCGCTCAGGCTGGGCTGGACCGAAGGCGGTCGCAGTCATCTCGGCCACGTCCCCGCCCAAGCAGACGTGGCCAGTCAACCTCGTATTGACCCTCGACCGCGGGCAAAGCCCCAACGTCGCCGACAGAAGGTTGAAATGAACGCCGCCGCCACCGGCAGACATCGGTATCGCGGCCGCTCCGGTCGACGCCAGGTACGCGAATCCGATCTCGACGTCCAGGTAACGCGTCACCCCGCTTGTCGCGGCTAGCCGTGCGCCGACCGTTGCCCACGGTAGACGCCCCACGTCGGCGACCGCGAGCAGGCGCACGTCGGCGAGGTGCAGGAGCTCATGGGAAGACTCGAGCTCCTCCGAGATGGTGGCCGGCTCCGTCTCAGAACGATCGCGGGAAAACCAGTGGCTGCCGGTAGGCGGGCGCGGCTCGGCGGCGGGCGCCGCCGTCGCGGTTGCAGGCGGCGTGCTCGCGGCCGCGTGCTCTTGCTGCGTCACCAGCGCCGCGATCACCAGGCCCAGCGTTGCCCAGCGATCGGTGCGCTCGTCGTTCGATTGAAACGTCACGTCGCGCTGGGCGACATGTCCAGCGGCCGCGTCCGATCCGTCTACCACGATGCTCGCCATAACATCGTCGACCGTGCGCACCAGCGTCGCTCGCCAGCACTCGGTCTTGCCGTCACTGCTACCGTCTCGGGCCATTCGGCATTCGCCGGCCCCGAGGACGCTGTCGCAGTGTTGCTGCAACGCTTGCACCGCGTCGGGTGCGGCAGCCGCGCCCAGCAGCTGAATCGCCACGCAAACGTGTGTGATCATCTCGCCCCCCCGTCGTTGTCGATGGCTCGTGCCGTGATCACCGCCAGGTTGGTGCGTGCCTGCCCAGCCAACGGCCCGTTCGGCGCGCGCGCCAGCAGCTGCCGGTACAGGCTGGCTGCTTCGTCGGTTTGCCCCGCGCGCTGCGCTGAGAGCGCCCCCTCGAAGATCTCGTTTTGCACGCGCAAGTCGCTGGTTGCGGCGCTCGCGGCCCCGCTCCTGGTGCCAACGATCTGTCGTGGAGGGTCGGCCTCGGGCTTCGTGCCTGCGGTCGTGACGTGTGGAATCCCGCGCCGCCGATGGACGGATTCGCCCACCGGCGGCGGCGCTGCTTCCGTCGCCGGCGCCGCCGCTTCCGTCGCCGGCGCTGCGTTCGTGGAATCACTGGCGGCGTCGCAGTCCCAGCTCTCGCCGCGCGCGAGCAGGCGCGTCCGCGTTCCTTTCGCCACCTGCACCAGGCCCTCGTCGACGGAGACGCAGGTTGGCGCTGCCGCTTGCGGCGACAGCGCGACGTCGAAGACCGTGCCGCGTACCTCGACGTCGGCGTCCGGGGTCATGACCTGAAAGCGGCGGTTGCCGTGCAGCTTCTGCACCTCGAAGTGCGCGTGCCCGCGCTCGAGCGCGACCGCCAGCGACGACGGCGCCCCAGCGGGCACCATGGGACGCGCGCGCGACCCTGGCGCCAGCGTCATCGTCACGGTGTCGCCGACCCGCACACGCGCCGGACGATCGGCGGGCGCCTCGAAGACGATCGCCTCGGCGAGCGGGACCGAAACCGACGTGGCTGTCGCCGTTACCGTCGTCGAGGCCCGTAGCGCCGCCGCGAGCGGAAGCGCGAGCCACAACGCTGTTGCGGCTGCACCGCCGAGCGCGATCAGACCGGCAGCCCGCACCAGCGCCCGCCGCCGCTGTACCCCCTGCCGTTCGCGCATGACGTGCGCCCGCAAGATCGGCAACAGCTGCTTGCGCCGCGCTCCTTCATCGCGAGCGGGGCTGCGATCGGCAGGCAGCGACTGCAGATATCCCTGCAGCTGCTCTTCGATGTCGTCGTCTCGCTCGGTCATTCCGTTCCCTCGTGTGCGCGGATCCAGGCGAGCAAGTCGCGACGTCCGCGCACCAGCCGCGACTGGGCCGCCGCCACCGAGACGCCGGTCAGTTGCGCGATCTCCGCCAGGTCGTGGCCGAGCAGGTCGTGGAGCACGACCGCCTCGGAGCGTTCGCGGTTCACGTGGCCGAGCGCGCTCTGCAACAGCGCCACGCGCCGGCGCGTCTCCGCCAGGTGTTCGGGCGTCGCCGCGTGCGCGTCGACGAGCTCGAGCGTTTGATACGGCACCCTGCGATCGAACAGCTTCCGTTCGCGCGCGCGGGCCCGCAGGGCGTCGACCGCGACGTGCTGGGCCAGCAGCGTCGCCCACGAACGCAGGCTGCAGCCGCGCGCGAACCGCCCCGACACAACGGAGCTCACCACCCGCTCGATGGCCAGCTGGACCAGATCGTCCCGGTCGGCATCGGCGCCGAGCAGCCGGAACAGCACCGCCTCGACCGCCTCGACCACCCGATCGTAGAGCGCGTCGGCCGCCCAGGGTGCGCCGTCGAGCAGCGCCGCACAGATCTCGGCGTCGCCAAGATCCGCCTCGTTTCCTGCCGATCGGCGCGGCGGCATGTCGGGCTCCGCCTCCGCCTCCGCCTCGATCGAACCCATGATGCGACATTAGACGACCGAGCCGTACCGGAGCAGGCAGAAATTCGAACCGGCCTGCGCATGGCGGTGCTGCCGGTCTTGCTCTGTCTGCTCGTCGGCCGCCGCGCCGCCGGCGACGAAACTCGGGTCGACTCGTGATTGCCGCCGCGGGTGCCGCCCGCAATGCTTCAAGACAAATGATCCGCACGGACCTCTTGAGCCACGAAACGGTAAAAGCCGCGATCGAAGCTCTGCAAGACGGCGATCGCGCGCGGTGGTCGGCCCAGTTCGAGCATGGTGCCCAGCTCTTCGACGACGATAGCCCCCGAAGTCTGGCCAAGTTCACCGCGGAGGCGCTCGGCCACGAGCGCTTCACGTCCATCGATCACGTCGCCGACGGCGGGCTCGAGGTGAGCGGCGCCTTTCACTCGGACGAGTGGGGCGACTTCCGCACCTACTTCCGCTTTCACCTGTCCCCCTCGGGAAAGATCCACCGCCTCGACATCGGCCAGATTGAGTGATCTCCTCCGATCCCCTCCCTCCGTCTGCGGGGGGAGGGTTAGGGAGAGGGGTCCGCGAGCGCCCGGCTCGCAAGGTCTGCCCTCTCCCTAACCCTCTCCCGCGGACGGGAGAGGGGACCGGAGCCGTCTTGACGCACCAGCACACTCGCCCGTTTCCCGGTTGTCACCGGCGGGGGTGGCCCGTATCCTGACCGCTTCAACTTTTCGCCGGTGAAACAGGTCATGGCTCGTGAATTCAAAGTCGGGGTGCTCGGAGCAACTGGAATGGTGGGGCAGCGGTTCGTGTCGCTGCTCGAGGGGCACCCGTGGTTCAAGGTCACCGTCGTCGCCGCCAGCGCAAAATCGGCGGGGCAGCCGTACAAGGCGGCGGTCGCCGGCCGCTGGGCGATGCCGAAGCCGGTGCCGGTGCGCGTCGGCGATCTGGTCGTTGGCGACGCCTCCGACGTGAAGCGCATCGCCGCGGAGGTCGACTTCGTCTTCTGTGCCGTCGATATGACCAAGGACGAGACCCGCGCGCTCGAGGACGCGTACGCGCTGGCAGAGACCCCGCTCATCTCCAACAACTCCGCGCACCGGGCGACGCCCGACGTGCCGATGATGGTGCCCGAAGTCAACCCCGAGCACGCCGAGCTGATCGTCAGCCAGCGCAAGCGTCTGGGAACCAAGCGCGGGTTCGTGGCGGTGAAGCCGAACTGCTCGCTGCAGAGCTATGTGCCGGTGATCCACCCGCTGCGCGAGTTCGGGCCCAACAAGGTCGTGGTCGCGACCTATCAGGCGCTGTCCGGCGCGGGCAAGACGCTCGAGACCTGGCCCGAGATGAACGACAACGTGATTCCGTACATCGGCGGCGAGGAAGAGAAGAGCCAGAACGAGCCAATGAAGATCTGGGGCCGCCTCGAGAACGGCAAGGTGACGGTGGCCAGCAAGCCAGCGATCGTCGCGCACTGCATCCGCGTGCCGGTCAGCGACGGCCACCTGGCCGCCGTGAGCCTCGGGCTCGACAAGAAGCCGCCGCGCGACGAGATCATCGCGCGCTGGCGCGCCTACTCAGGCCGCCCGCAGGAGCTCGGTCTGCCGAGCGCGCCCAAGCCGTTCCTGGTCTACTTCGACGAGGACAACCGCCCGCAGACCCGCCTCGATCGCGATACAGGCAACGGTATGGCGATCACCATCGGCCGCCTGCGTGAAGATCCGCTGTTCGACTACCGCTTCGTCGCGCTGTCGCACAACACCGTGCGCGGCGCCGCCGGCGGCGCGATCCTGACCGCCGAGTTGCTGGTCGCCGACGGCTACATCGCGCCGGCCTGACATCGTCGACGTGCCGATCCAGGGGCTGCTGATCGAGCTCAAGTGACGATTCCGTCACTTGCGCCCGGTCGCTCCGCGCCTTAAGGATCCGGCGAATCCGGTTCCATTGGCGAAAGGGGTGTGACGATGAAAAAGTTTCTCGTTCTCTACAGGGCGTCCGCGGCTGCGTTCCAGCAAGCGATGAAGTCGACGCCCGAGCAGCAGAAGGCCGGAATGGAGGCCTGGATGGTGTGGGGCAAGAAGGCGGCGGGATCGATCGTCGACATGGGGGCTCCGCTGGGCAAAAGCCTGAAAGTGACGCCCACCGGCTCGTCGCCCACGACCAACGATCTCGGCGGCTATTCGATCCTGCAGGCCGAGTCGAAGGAGGCTCTGGCCGCGACGATGAAGGGGCACCCGCACTTCACGATGCCCGAGAGCTCGATCGAGATCGTCGAGCTGATGCCGATGCCCGGCACCTGATCCGCGCGCCGCCCGTCAGCGGCGCGTGCGAAAGATCCCGTTGCGGTCGCCGTCGATCCAGTAGACGAAGGTGGCGTCGGCCGCCACGCCGTGCGGCGGGCTGTCGGTTCGCTGCAGCAGCGCTGGCATCTCGCCGTCGCGGGCGTGAAAGATGCCCCTGTCGGCGGCAAAGTAGAGGTCGTCACCGTCGGCGGTGAATCCCGACAGCCCCTGCGTCGGCAGCACCAGCTTGTTCTCGCCTCCCGCTTTGGGTACGCGGTGCACGCCGCCCGCGCCCAGCCAGTAGACGTGCCGCGTGCCCAGCAGCGGGCGCCGCCCGTCGAAATCGGCGAGCACGACCCGTTCGATCGCGCGCGGCTCGCCTTTCTTCGCGGCCATCAGTCGCGGCGGCGCCGGGTCGTGGCAGTGATACTCGACGACGTTGGTGTCGGGGTTGGTCTCGTTGCCGCAGAGCGGCTTGCGGAGCCCGCGGTCGACCCAGAAGATCTCGTTCCGGTCGACGTCCATGTTCGCGAGCGCGTGAATCCCTGCCTGCATCAGGATCGGCTCGCCGGGATCGTCCTCGGCCGGCAGCCGCTCGATCTGGCAGTTGTTCACCAGCGCGCAATTGCCGACGTAGAGGTACTTCGCGTCGAGCGCGAGCGCGTAGAGCAACCGGCGCTGCACCACCGGGTCGCGCCGCCGCGCCGAGTGGCGCATGACCTGCCCCAGCCCCGACAGCTCGTAAACCACGTCCCCGTCGACGCGCGGATCGTCGCTCGGGCAGGAGCCACCCGGCAGCAAGGGCTCGAGCGGCTCCGTGGCGGCGCGGCCGCCGTCGAGGTCGGCGCGCCAGATGCTGCACGTGCGTCCGAGCCAGTAGAGCGTCCCACGGGAAACCGTCAGCAGGCGCGTGCCCGCCACGACGCTCAGGACACGTGCCGGGCCGCTGTGCAGCCACGCCGCACCGACGACGACGAATAGACCAATTCCGCCCGCGATCACGGCGGTTCGCACGCTTATTTGACCGAACATTCCACGAGCCATGCGACCGCGCCAGGATACGGCGGACGCCGGAAAATCACATCCGGGTTGCGCACGGTCGTTTCGCGCGGGGTGGCATGAGCGTTGCTGCGTCGATCCAGGCAGGATGCCAATCACCGGAGGAACGCCGTCCATGAGCGGAATCACTGTTTCGGGCCGCCCGGCGACGCTTCCTGGGCTGGTCAACCTCCACTTCGTCGCGCAAACTGCCGCCGATGAATCGAGGACGGAGCGCCAGCTTGTTCGCGGTCGCTTGCGCGGGCGTGTTGGTCGCCGGTTGTGGCTCGGTCCCGGGATCGCACGACGGCGCCGCGGTGATAGAGCCGGACGCACAGAGTGACGTCTCCTCGGGAGCGGGAGGCGCGCCGCCCGACGCCGCGACCGCTAGCGACGCGGTGACCGATCGGCCGGACGGTTCGGGCGCTGCGGACCGACCGCCGGTTGGTGACGGCGGCCCCGACGCCGCCTGCCGGCCGGAGCAGTGCAACGGCCGCGACGACGATTGCGACGGCGTGATCGACAACGGCTGCCCTCTCGACCAGCGCCCGCTGTCGACGCGCACGGTGTCGTCGACCAGCCCGGTTTACGGCAGCCTGAGCGAGGTGCTGCGCGGCACCTTCACCGATACCTGCCCCGACGGGCAGGTCATCGTCGGGCTGACCGGCAACGCCGGCAGCGGGCTCGACGCCGTCGGCGTCAACTGCGGCACGCTCACCGTGCGCGAGGACCGATCGGTGACGCCGTACCGGTACTCGGTCGCGGTGGCCGCGGGGATGCAGTACGCCCCCGAGGGTGGCACTGGCGGCGGGCAGAACGCGATCGACAATGCGCTACTGTGCGGGATCGACGAGGTGGTAGCGTCGATCCAGATCACCCAGGAGCCGGCGGGCGGCGCCTGCGCGACCAACGGCTGTCCCGCGGGCACCACGTCGGCGCCCGGATGTCCGACGCTGTACGGCCTCAACGTGTCGTGCGCCAAGCTGGCCATTAACGGTGCGCCGGGCGCGTTCGCGCTCGCCTACGCGGCGACGCCGACGCTGAGCGCGCACGTCGGCAGCGTCGGCCGTACCGGCGTCACCGGCACCGTCTCCACCTTCGCTTGCGCGGCCGGGGGCGCCATTCGCTCCGCGGCCGGCGCCACCGGTCCCTGGCCGGTCAGCTGCACGGTGACGGTGGTCAACGGCCTGCAGCTGACCTGCACCAGCCCGGTCATCCCGCTGCGTTAGCGCGTCCGGCCTTGATCGCCGGCGCGGAACCCATCTAGAGTTGTCCGGCTTGACCCTCCGCGCGAAGGCCGTCGTCGTTTCTTTGCTGTTGTTCGTTGGCTGTACCGAAGCGAACAGTGACTTGCCGGACGGAAGCGCGCGGGGCGGCGCGGGCGGCGCGACATCCATTGGGGGCACGACCGGTGCGGGCGGCGCGATCGCCGGCAGTGGCGGCCACAGCGCCGGCGCTGGCGGCGCAGGCGGATCGTCGACGGGGGGCTCCGGGGTGGGTGGTGCGGGAACGGGCGGCTCGGGAATGGGAGGTCGCGGCGGCTCGGGAGCCGGCGGGATGGGGCAGGGCGGCGCGGGCACGGGCGGCGCCGGCGGCTCAGCCGCCGCGTCCTGTCCGGGTGCGAACGCCTCTGAATTCGACCTCGTCGCGAGCTGGCTGACCAACACGGTGGCGAGCGGCGCGCTGCCCAACTACGCCTACAACAACATCAAGACCAACTTCCCCGCGGGGGCGGCGTTCAACACGCTCGCGTGCGCCATCGCGATGACCTGCGTCGAGTTCGCGCCGATGGAGACCAACTGGTTGCGCAAGTGCGAAGCCGTGCTCACGTCGGCGATCGTCGCCGAGAGCTCGTATGTACCGACCGAGGTGGTGAACGATTCATACTCGAC
>Ga0265342_10000290_pt1 | contig 56854 bp, 62 predicted proteins | sample 4CB327metaG_FD_203125 | JGI IMG/M metagenome (GOLD analysis project Ga0265342, IMG submission 203125) | Rhizosphere microbial communities from Carex aquatilis grown in University of Washington, Seatle, WA, United States - 4-CB3-27 metaG | ecosystem: Host-associated > Plants > Roots >...
GCGGGCCTCGAGCGCCTCGTCACGCTTGCCGAGCGTGACGACATCCTCAGCGGCGGCTTGAGCGTACGCCAGGACATTCCGCCGGATCGGCTGCAGGCGCTGCTCGCCGCGGCGGCCGCACGCGCCGAGGAGAAGCTGAAATCGATCGCCACCGCGCAGCGGATCGTGCTGACGATGAAAGGCGCCGGTAAGCTCGGCGACGCGGAATTCTCGCGCTTTGCCCAGGACGGCCGCTATGAAGAGGTCGTCGCAGGCCTCGCGCTCACGGCCGACCTCAAATACGACGCGATCGAAAATCTCATGCTGGCGAGCGAGCCCGGCGGCCTCATGCTCGTCTGCAAGGCCATCAACCTGACCTGGCCGACGACCTCACGCATTCTCGCCGTCGCCGTCGACCGCACCGGCATCGCTCCCCACGATCAGGTGCAGGCGCAGGCCGATTTCACGAAGTTGTCGAAGCCGACCGCCGAACGCGTCCTGCGCTTCTGGCACGTGCGGCAGATCGTGTCGTAAGCGCGCGAGCGCCCGAGCGCGGAGCCTATCGTTGCGGCTGCTGTCCGGCAACGGCGCCGCTGCCAGCAAACATGCGATCGATCGCAGCCTGCAATGGTAGCTTCTTGACCGGCTGGGCCTGCGCCGGCTCCGCCTCTGTCGGCGGCGCCGATCGATCGGCTTGCCGTGCTGCGCCCTGCGTCCGTGCGGTCCGGTGCCGCCTGTGGTGCAAGGCGCGATGACGGGCGTGTTGCACCTTCGCGGTCTTGTGCGCCGGCTCCTTTACGTCCGGTTTCGCCGCCGGGCCCGATGATGTCGATTCGTCGGCTGCGGCCCGGGCGTCGGTGGTGGCGCGCGGAGCGGGCGGCGTCGACCAGCCGGACGCTTCCGCCGGCATCGCCGCCCACGCCTTCAGCGGCGCGATCGAGGGATCGTTGGATGACGACTGCAACGGCGCGGGCAGCGCCGCATCCACCAAAGCGTTCGCTTGCGGCACGCGCGCATCGTCCTTGACGATGTGCGCCGAGGGCTGGGCGTCGGCGGGCCGCTGGATGCTCACCGTCTGCACCGGCTTTGGCAAAGCAGTCGAAGCCGCCGCGGGCGCCGGCGCCTGCTCGGCATGGTTCGCTACGGATGGCGGCACGAGATAGCCGGCCGCCGCGGCGCCGACCAGCGCCAGCACGCCGGCGGCAATTGCAAGACGCGCGGTCATGGGGAAGGCGCTCCTGGCGACGGTCTCGGCATGCGGCTGCGCTACGTCCTGCACATCCGCCTTGCGCACGAGGCGCGGACCGGGCACGCGGCCTTCGCTGCGGCTCAGGCGCTCGAGCACCGGCCGGATCGTGGTTTCGTCGTCGGCGTGGCGCGGCTTCCGCGGCGCATAGGCAAGCACGCCGCGCGGATCGTTCACATCGTCGAGGCCCAGAGCACTCATTGCCACCTCCGTTATGATTTCTTGAATGCGAAGGGAGGCGAGAGGCTGGGCTTTAGTTGGTCCTAAGCTGGCCGGAAATGTGGAAGAATCGGGTGCGCCGGTAGTAAAGTGCCGCAATTGCTTCGGTTTTCACGACCGACGACGCTGTCCGTACGCCAGCGGACACTAGTGCTTTTCGGTCGTTGCCTTTTGAAGGAAGTCGACCAGCGCCTTGCGGTCTTCGGTCGAGCCGATCGTCTGCTCTGGCATCTTGGTCCCGGGCGTATAATGGGCCGGCCCGATCTCGAACAACTTCGATACGGTCTCCGGTGTCCACACGATGTCGAGTTCCTTCAGCGCCGGCGAGAAATTGTAACCCGCAATCGTCGCGATGCGCCGCCCGAATATGTGCCACAGCGTCGGGCCCGCCTTGTTGCCTTCGTCCGGCGTCAGGGTGTGGCACGCGACGCAGGCGCGGAAGACGCGCGCGCCCGGATCGTCGCCATAGACAGCGAGCGGATCGGCGGGCGCGCCGGCGACGAGCAGATCCATCGGCTCTCCTGTTTCGGCGTTCCAGCGGCGCAGCATGCGGTCGGCGCCGCCGGTCAGCAGCGTGCGGTTGTCGGGGAAGAAGGCGACCGACCAGACCGGCAGGCCGGGTCCGACCAATGTGTGCGTCACCGTCCGCGATGCGCGATCGATGATCGCCACCGAGCCGCGGATGCCGGCGGCGGCGATGCGCTTGCCGTCGGGCGAGAGCGCGAGCGCAATGACCGGGGTTTGCGCCGCCTCGATCGTGGCGCGAAGCTCGCCGCCGGGCGCGACGATATACAATTTGCCGTCGGCGCCGGCCGTCACGATCTCGCCGTCCGGCGCGGCCACGATGGCGTTCAACGGCGACGGCAGGTTCACGATGTTCGGCGCGCCGCCGGCGCGCGGCCAGATGCGCAAGGTGGCGTCATAGCCGGCGCTGACGACCGCCCTGCCGTCGGCGGTGAACGCCACGCCATTGACGTTCTGCGTATGCCCTTCGAGAACGCGGGCCGCGCCGCCCGCGATGGGCCAGAGCCGCACGGTGCGATCCCACGACGCCGAGGCCAGCATGCCGCCGTCCGGCGACACGGCAAGGCCCGCGACCGGCGCGGCGTGACCGTCGAGCGTGCGGTCCGGCGCGGCCTTGCCTTCGGTCCAGATCGCGATCTTGCCGTCGGCGCCGGTGGTGACGAGGCGGCGGTCGGGCAACCACGCGACCGCGTTCACCGCCGCATCATGGAAGCGCATCACCTGCTCGGCGACGTTGCGTTGCAGCGACCAGCGAATGGCCGACGTGTCGAAGCTGCCGGACACAGCCTCGGCGCCGTCCGCCGAAACCGCCACCGCGCGCACTGGCCCGCCGTGGCCACGCAATTGCGCGTGGGCGACGTTCAAGGCAAGCGGCAACAGCAAGTGCGCGAGCAGCAAGCGCTGCCGCCGCGGCATCATGCCGGCTCCATCCCGAGCGCGCGGATTCGCGCACGCATTCCATCGTCCTTCAGTGCCGCGAGGAACGCTGCGACCGCCGTATGCGCACGCGGCTTCTGCGCGACGAGGAAATCGTAATGCTCCGGCGCGACCGGCAGAAAGCCGAGCCCGTACATCTTCGCCACCGGCTCGATTGCCAGACCCCAGTCGGCTCGACTCTGCGCGATCGCAGCGGCGACCGCGTTATGCGATTTCGGCTGGTTGGCGTAGCCGGGCGGCTTCCTGCCGTCGAGCAGCGTGTCCATCAGCACGCGCGTGCCGGAGCCGGCATTGCGATTGACCATCAGCGCGGCGCCGTCGCCGAGCGCGGCAGCGAGTGCGTCCTTGGCGCTGCGACCCTCGAAGCGCGTGTCGCCGGCGCGGTGCAGGATGCCTTGCATGCGCCGCCAACCGGGCACGAGCGTGAGACCGGGCTGCACCAGATGCACGTTATATTGTCCGGTCTTCGGATCGACGAGGTGTACGGGCGCGATATCGCATTCGCCGCGGGCGATCGCCGCCGCGCCGCCGAGGCTGCCGACGGCGAGCACGCGCACCGAGAAGCCGCGCTCGATGACCGCACCGATCACGGCATCGAGCGCGACGTCGTGGCTGCCCATGACGACGAGGTCAGGCGCATGCGCCGCGCTGCCGATCAAGGTCACGCGTGCCTCTTCACCGGCTTCGAGCGCGCTTGCGAGCGCGTCGATGGCGAGGAAGCCGTCGGCCTGCGAGAAGCTGGTCACCGCGCCGGAGCCTTTGCCGATCGGAAAGGCGACGGGGCCGCTCTCACCCTCGATCAGCGAGACGAGCACGAATTCCTGACGGCCGAGCTCGGAGGCGATGCGCACCGGCACGCGCGCGGCGATGTTTTCGGCGGCCTCCGGCGGCAGGCCGGCCCAGGCGCGGATCAAGGGCACGACGAAGGCATGGAACGTGAAGATCGCCGAGGTCGGGAAGCCCGGCAGCACGATAACCGGTTTGTCTTGCGCGATGCCGAGGCAGAGCGGCTTGCCGGGCTTCAGCGCGACACCGTGCACGATGATCGTGCCGAGACGCGAGACGATGGTGTGCGAGAGATCGCCGGCGCCCTTCGACGTGCCGCCGGACAGGACCACCATGTCGCAGGCGGCCAGCGCCGCGCGCACCGCCTTTTCCAGTTTGGCCTCGTCGTCGGGAAACGCCCCGAACGGCACCGGCTCGCCGCCCGCCTCGGCGATCGCGGCGGCGATGATCGCGCCGTTGCTGTCGTAGACTTGCGCGGGCTTCAGCGCTGCGCCTGGGGCCGCCAATTCGTCGCCGGTCGACAGGACGGCCACGCGCGGCCGCCGCACCACTTCGACCGCGCCGTGGCCGGCCGCGACCAGCATGCCGATCTCGCGCGAGCCGATGCGCGCGCCGCGGCGCAGGAGCGTCTCGCCGCGGGCGATGTCGGAGCCGGCATAGGAAATGAACTGCCCCGGCGAGGCCGCGCGCCGAACCTCGATCGACGGCTGGCCGTCGTCGACCAATTCGGTGTGCTCGATCATGACGACGGCGTCGGCGCCGCGCGGGATGATGCCGCCGGTGGCGACGGCGGTGGCGGTGGCGACGGCGACATCGAGCCTGGGTTCATGACCGCAGGCGATCACTTCTTCGTTCAGTCGCAGCACTTTCGGCCGCGCCTCGCTGGCGCCGAGCGTGTCGAGCGCGCGCACGGCGAAGCCGTCGACATTGGAGCGGTCGAACGGGGGCGCGTCGGCGAGCGCACAAATATCGTGCACGAGCACACGCCCGAGCGCATCGGCAACGCGCACGCGCTCTGCCGGCAACGGCGTCGCGGTGACAAAGCGGGCAAAGCGCGCGCGCGCCTCCTCCGGCGATACCACTTCGAGGAACTGCTCCTGCCGCGCCGCGGCACGGATGCGCGCCATCAGTTCGGTTTCGGCCCGTGTCCTCGCATTGGAAGCATCGGTCATGGCCAAGGCCATACCCGAACGGCCGAACCTGCGGAATAGCCTTCACTTTCCGCCGGGACCAGCACGTAGCCGTCGGCCCGCGAGATCGCCGAGAGCGGCAGGTAGCGGCTGGCCAACGGCTCTGCGCCGCGTCCGTCGCGCGTCACCGGAACGACTTCAGTGACACCGATGGTGGACGCGATCTTGCGCGACAGCCGCGCGGTATCGACGAACTCCATGGCCGGTCTGGCCGCGGCCAGTCGGTCCAACACGGGACGCCCGAGCGTGAGCCAGACGCTGAGCGCGGCGTCGAGCCGACCGGGCAGCAGCAGTACCGGTCGCTCGCCGGCAAATCCGATCGCCGCAGTCTCGCCGGGCGACAGCGCCAGACCGTGGATCGCGACGCGGCCGTCGCGCTTGAGTGCCGATATGCTCGAGTCATTCCGTCCGGTGCCGGTGCCGCCGATAGCGACGATGACGTCGGCGTCGCCGGTATTGAGCGCGTTGTCGAGGCTGCCGCTCTCGCGCACCGTCGCACCGCGGCGTTCCAGATCCGCGCCGATGAGCTGCGCTGTCACGGCAATCAGCGGCTCGTCGCGGGTCGGCACGAGTCGCACCCGCGGCATACGCAGGCCGACCGAGGTCAGTCCGAGCGCGTTGAACGCCGCCACGTCAGATACACGCAGCCGCTCGCCGGACCTGCGCAGGGTTTCACCGACATGGGCGTCGCCGCCGACCTGCAGCACGCCGTCTCCGGGGAAGACCGCCGCCAGCGCCTGCGCGCCGGCCGCAGTCACCTGGACAGCATCGAGCGACGCGACGCTGTCGGTCCCGCGCGGCATCGGCTGGCCGGCCTCGACGCGCTCGGGCACCCGGGGCAGCGCGGTCGGCGAATAACCTCCGGCGCCAAGCGTGTCGTCGGCGCTGATCGCCCATCCGTCGGCCAACGCGAGCGGCGCCTCTGGCCGCCGTGGCGCAACGACGTCCTCGGCTAGAACGCGTCCGGCCGCGGGCTGGCCGCGACCGGGCGCGACCGGCTTTATTTGCGCTTCGATCAAAGCGAGGGCCTCGGCGAGCGGCGTCAGCCGGGTGATGGCCTGGGGATGCTGGGATGCCATTGCGGGAAAAAGGACGGGGTTGACCTTGGGCCCAGTCTACCGCAACACCGCGCCGGCAAAAGCGGGCGAATGGAAGCGGCCATGGCGGAAAAGACGGTCAGTTTGCGCGGCCTGAAGTGCCCCCTGCCCGCCTTGCGCACCAAAAAGCTGCTGGCCGGGATGGCAACCGGCGACACCCTCGTCATCGAGTGCACCGATCCCTTGGCCGCGATCGACATTCCCAACCTGCTGCGCCAGACCGGCGACGCTTTGGAGGGGAAGGAGCAGGCCGAGGACCTGCTCACGTTCCGGATCCGGAAGGCCTAAGGCCTCAAAGGCCGCGCAACCGGGTCAATCCAGTGAATGGATGCCGGCATCCTTGGCGAGCTGGCGCGTCGCCTCGTAGTCTTCCCTGAAGAATTTGCCGAACTCCTCGACGCTCATATGCGCCGGCTCGACGCCGAGTTTGGCGAGCTTGGCCTGCACTTCGGGCGATTGCAGCGCCTTCTCGATCACGTCGTGCATCTTCTGTACGACGTCTTTCGGTGTGCCGGCCGGCACGGAGAGGCCGTTCCAGAAGCGGAAGACTGCACCGGGAAGGCCTGCTTCGGTGACCGACGGCACGTCGGGAATAACTTGAACGCGCTTGGGCGAACTGACCGCCAGCACCGTCAGCTTGTCGTTATGCAGGGCCGAGGACGCTGCCGCGAGCGGGATGAAATAGAAATCGATGCGGCCGGCCATCACTTCAAGCAGCCCGCCCTCGCGGAACGGCACGTGACGGACGTCGATCTTGGCGGCGAGACGGAATCGCTCCGCCGCCATGTGCGACGAGGAGCCTATACCGGCCGAAGCGAAGGTCAGCGTCCCCGGCTTCGCCTTCGCCGCGGCGACGAGGTCCGCGACGGTCTTGAAGCCGCTCGCCTTCGACGCGACGAGGATGTTCGGCGACGTGCCAAGGAGCGCGACGTGCACGAAATCACGCACGGGATCGTACGGCAGCTTGCTGTGCAGCACGCTCTCGGTGGCCATCGAGGACGAACTGGTCGCCACCGTGTAGCCGTCGGGCGCTGACTTCGCGACCACACCAAAGCCGACGCTGCCGCCGGCGCCAGTGCGGATCTCGACGACGAACGGCTTGCCGGCGATCTGGGAGGCCTGCTCGACGACGACGCGCGTCACCGTGTCGGAGGCGCTGCCGGCGGGGTACGGGCTGATCACCCGGATCGGCCGCGTTGGCCAGTCTTCGGCCCGCGCCGAGGTGAGCGCAAGTGCGACCAGTGTCGGCACCACGGCAACACCGAGCGCGCGGCGTGACAGCGAGTTGATCGAGAAACGATGCATGCTACCTACCCCAAGTGCTCAACGACAGATTTCATCACGCCAAATTTCGAATGGCTTGTTCGTATTGTTACAGAGTTTTGCGATCGCGCCAGTGCATTATGTGTAAGGCCGCATTGCAAGGTTATATGCGGATCGGATCGCTAAGGCACAAGCGCGGCCTAGAGCTCCACGCCGGGTTCGGTAAACCGTGCAAAGTCCTCCAGGACGGATGCGATCAGACGTTGTCGACGGGGATCGTCCGCCTGCGGCGTCCTCGCAAACAATTCGAGAAGATACGTCGCCTTGGCTGCGGCGTCCTGCCAGTTCGTGCTCGGAGCCGCGGAGAGTTGCCTTTCCAGCGCCTCCAACCGATCGCGAATGTGACGCTCGTTTTCAGCAACTTCGGCCAGCAGACGTCTCGCCTCCGTCGCCTTTTGCGCGGCCATGCCCCTATGGCTGTCGAGACTCACCGGATCGTCGATCATTTCGCCTCCAAAGCGCGCCAGCCGGACGTCGCGATCTCGATGGCAGCGCCCGGACTGACGGATCCCCTGGCGTCGCGTGTCATCCTGCACCCTAAGTCAACGGGTGGCCGAAGGCGAACTGATGTCCGTTCGCGGAATATGTGCCGGTCCAGTCCGGTCCTAGTCGAGATTGAACCCCTGCCGGCGCACGAAGGCGCCGAAATCAGCGCGTTGCGGCCGGGCGTACTGTCGCGCCTTGTCCTCCGACCAGCCGTAGAATTCGACGGTGCCGAAGCGCTCGGGCTCTCGCTGCTTGCGGTAAGGTCGCGACGCGGCGCGGCGGCGATCGTAGCTGTCGATCTTCGCCGCCAGGTCGGTTTCCGCATAGCGCTCCTCGTGCACCGTCACCGACAACGGCAGGCGCGGCGACATCGCGCCGTCCTCGCCCGGCCAGCCGAGTGTCAGCCCCGCCACGAGCACGACCTTCTCGGGCAGCGCGAACATGTTGGCGATCGTTTGCGCGTGGTCGCGAATCATGCTGATCGGGCAACAGCCGAGCCCCGCGGCTTCGGCCGCGTGCACGAAGCTCGCCAACACGATCGCGGCGTCGACCGTCGCGTTGAAGAACAGATCGAGATGATCGTTCGGGAACGGCTTGCCGCGCATCGTCGCGAGTTGCGGCGTTCGCCGGCCGTTCGCGAGAAAGATAGCGAACACAGGCGCCTCGACGAGCCATGGCATTTCAGGAAGCAGCGCGCCGATGGCATGGCGCTTTCCTTTGTCGCGAATAATCAGAATATCGCTCTGTTGAAGATCGCTCTTTGTCGGCGCAGATAGTGCGCAGGCGCACAACAGCCGAACGAGATCTGGCGCGATGTCCTGCTCCCGGTACCGGCGGCACACGCGGTGCTCGGCCATCCCGGCAAGCGCTTCTCGCCCAACCGGCGCCGCGTCCGCACGGAACCGCTCGCCGAAACGCTCGGCTAGCGCTGTTTCCAGGCGGTGAACGAGGTCTGACATGAAACTGCTCCCCAAGCCCGATCGCTGCTTGCCACGCGGCCGTGACGTAGGTGATGATATCGATACAAGAACAAAGGCATAGCCGCCCGGGAGGATCACCATGAATTTCCGCAGACATTTCTGCTTCTTGGCGGCAGTCGCCGCCATCGCCAGCCTGACCGCGACATCGCCCGGCCAGGCGGAGACGCGGGTCGTCAAGATCGCCAAACAGTTCGGCATTTCCTACCTGCCGCTCACCATCATGGAGCAGAAGAAGTTGCTCGAGGCGGAGGGCAAGAAGCAGGGTCTGGACCTGTCGACCGAATGGATGCAGTTCACAGGCGGCCCGCCGATGAACGAGGCGCTGGTCTCCGGCAACCTCGACTTCGCCTCCGGCGGCGTCGGCCCGCTGGTGACGGTGTGGGCGCGCACCCAGAACAACATCAAGGTCAAGGGCATCGCATCGCTCAATTCGATGCCGCTCTACCTCAACACAATCAATCCCAACGTCAAGACGATCAAGGACTTCACCGAGAAGGACCGGATCGCGCTGCCGGCCGTGCGCGTCTCGATCCAAGCTGTCGTGCTGCAAATGGCAGCCGAGAAGGCGTTCGGACAGGGGCAGGAGCACAAGCTCGATTCCCTTACCGTGTCACTGAGTCATCCCGACGGCCTTGCTCAGATGATGAGCGGCAAGTCGGAGATCACCGGGCATTTCACCTCGGCGCCGTTCCAGTACCAGGAGCTCGAGGACAAGCGCGTGCACCGCGTGCTCAACAGCTACGACGTGCTCGGCGGCCCGCACACCTTCAATGTCGTGTGGGCGCAGGCCAAGCTCTATGAAGGAGAGCCGAAGGTGGTGAAGGCCTTCCTCGCCGCGCTCGACGAGGCGATGAAGGAGATCAAGGCCGATCCGCATGCGGCCGCCGAATTGTGGGTGAAGGCCGACAGGTCGAAACTGCCGGTCGCCGAAGCGGAGAAGATCATTCGCGATCCGGAAAACCAGTGGACGATGACGCCGCTGCGGACGATGGCCTTCGCCGACTACATGGCGCGCGTGAAGATGGTTCCGCAGAAGCCGGCGAGCTGGAAGGACATGTTCATCGCCGACGTCCACAACCTGCCGGGAAGCTGAGGCAAGACGTGACGGCCGACACGAATGCCCCGCTGCTCGCGGTCAACGGGGTGACGCTGCAATACAAGACCCCGCGTCACCTCGTGACGGCGACCTATCGCGTCGACTTCTCGGTGCACAAGGGCGACCGCTACGTCATTCTCGGACCCTCGGGTTGCGGCAAGTCCACGCTCTTGAAGGCCGTTGGCGGCTTCATGAAGCCGGTCGAAGGCGCGATCCGCATCCGCGGCAAGGACATTGTCTCGCCGGGCCCGGACCGCATGATGGTGTTCCAGGAGTTCGAGCAGTTGATGCCCTGGAAGACCGTGTTCCAGAACGTGCTGTTTCCGATGAAGGTGACGCACAAATTCGCCCGCGCCGAGGCGAGGGAGCGCGCGGAAGCGGCCATCGCCAAGGTGAACCTCGCGAAATTCCGCGACGTCTATCCGCACATGCTCTCGGGCGGCATGAAGATGCGCGTCGCGATCGCGCGCGCGATGGCGCTCGAGCCGGACATCCTGCTGATGGACGAGCCCTTCGCCGCGCTCGACGCGCTCACGCGGCGGACGATGCAGCAGGAGCTCCTGTCGCTTTGGGAGCAGCTGCGCTTCACCGTGTTGTTCGTCACGCATTCGATCGAGGAAGCGATCATCGTCGGCTCGCGCATTCTCGTCCTGTCGCCGCATCCGGGACGCGTGCGCGCCGAGCTCGACGCCGGCGGCGTTGATTTCAGCAACATCGACCGACCCGAATTCGGCGTCCTGTCGAAGCGCATCCACGATCTGCTGTTCGCCGACGGTCAAAAACAGGCGGCGAGCGCATGAGCGTCGAGGTGCGCAATGTCGGCGCCGCGCCCGTGCGGCCCGAGTTCGAGATAGAACCGAGCGAAGCCGTGACCATCGGCGACGTCGAGAGGCCGTTGTCGCTCGCCGAGCGCATCGTGCATAACGAGAGCTTCCAGCGGCTGGCGATCCTCGTCGCGCTGATCGTTGTCTGGGAACTCTACGCGCGCTGGCTCCACAATTCGCTGCTGTTCCCCACCTTCACCGAGACGGTGCAGACCTTCTGGCGCGACATCGGCAATGGCGTGCTCGTCAACCGCACGCTGACCTCGCTGCGAACGCTGGCGCTCGGTTACGTCGCAGGGCTCATCTGCGCCGCCGTGTTCACCACGGTCGCGGTCGCGAGCACGATCGGCACGCGCATCCTCTCGACGCTGACCGCAATGTTCAATCCGCTGCCGGCGATCGCGCTCCTGCCGCTGGCGCTGATCTGGTTCGGCCTCGGCACGCCGTCGCTGGTCTTCGTCATCATCCATTCGGTGCTGTGGGCGGTAGCGCTCAATACGCTGTCCGGCTTCCGCGCCGTGCCGGAAACGTTGCGCATGTCGGGCCGCAATATGGGCCTCACCGGCGCGCGTTATGTCGGGCTGATCCTGATCCCGGCGGCGTTCCCCTCGATCCTCTCCGGTCTCAAGATCGGCTGGGCCTTCGCCTGGCGCACCCTGGTGGCGGCGGAACTGGTGTTCGGCGTGTCGTCGCGATCCGGCGGCATCGGTTGGTACATCTTCGAGGCGCGTAACGACCTTGATACCGCCACGGTGTTCTCGGGGCTGCTCACCGTGATCCTCATCGGCTTGTTCGTGGAATCGGTCATCTTCCGTGCACTTGAAGCGCGGACGGTGAACCTCTGGGGCATGCAGCGATGAGTGAGCCGGCGACGCTCGATGTCGCGATCTGGCGCGGCACCGAAGACGGGCACTTCCAGTCCTTCGACGTGCCGCGCCGCGAGCATCAGACGGTGCTCGACGTCGTCACCGAGGTGCAGCGGCATTTCGATCCGACCTTGTCCTACCGCTTCGCCTGCCGCGTCGGCATGTGCGGTTCCTGCGCCATGGTGGTGAACGGCCGGCCGCGCTGGACGTGCCGCACGCGTGTCAGCGAGGTCGTCGAGGACGGACGCCTCAAGCTCGAGCCCCTGCGCAACCTGACGATCGTGAAGGATCTCGCGGTCGAGATGACCGACTTCTTCGACAAGTGGCGCGATGCGCGCGGCTATTTCGAGCCGGGCCCGGCGCCGGAGCAGGACTTTGCCGTGGTGCCGCCGGAGAGCCCGCAGCGACAGGCGGCCAACGCCGGTATCGAATGCATCGGCTGCGGCGTCTGCTACTCGGCTTGCGACGTGGTGTCGTGGCAGGAGGACTATCTCGGCCCCGCGGCGCTCAACCGCGCCTGGACGCTGGTCAACGACGTGCGTGACCGCGGCCAGGCCGAGCGCATGGACGCGGTCGCGACCGATGCCGGCTGCCACGCCTGCCACACGCATATGAGCTGCACGCAGTTCTGCCCGAAGCAGATCGCGCCGACCTATTCGATCGCCGGCCTCAAGCGCGCGGTGATGAAGCGGGCGCTCGGAGGCGGCACATGACCGCACTCCTGTTCGCTGCGCAGCGCCTGAGCGCCATGGTGCTGGCTTTCGCCGTCGCCGTGCATCTCGGCACGGTTCTCTATGCGAGCCACGCCGGGCTCACCGCCGGCGCGATCCTGGCGCGCACGCACGGTAACATCGCCTTCGCGGCGTTCTACGGGCTATTCATCGTCGCGGTGGCCGTGCACGCGCCGATCGGCCTGCGCAACGTGCTGCGCGAATGGACGCCCTGGCGGGGGCGCACGCTCGATCTGGCGCTCATCCTGTTTGCGCTTCTTCTGCTGGCGCTTGGATTCCGGGCCGTGGCCGCGGTGTACGCATGAGAGCCTCGCACAAACAGCGCGGCTTCGTCGCCGCCATGCTGCACCGGCTCTCCGGCATCGCGCTGGCGATCTTCCTGCCGCTGCATTTCCTCGCGCTCGGCACCGCGCTCAATGGCGCCAATGCGCTCGACTCCTTCCTGACGCTGACACGTAACCCACTGGTCGAGGCGGCCGAGTTCGGCCTCGTCGCGGCGCTGGCGCTGCACATGACGCTGGGCTTGCGCGTCCTCGCCATCGAATTCCTCGACTTTCGCGAGAAGACCGCCGCGATCGTCTCCGTCTGCGCCGCCGCGGCCTGCGCCGCCGGGCTCGTGTTCGTCCTCAATATCGGCTGACGGAATGTTCGCGGGACTGACGCTCGACACCATCGCCATCCTCTGGCTCGGCGCGCTGCTCGGCGGCATCGCCGCCGGCGGCTCGGGCTTCGCCTTCGCGCTCGCCGCCTCTTCGATCTGGCTGCATCGGGTCGACCCCTTGCACTCGACCATCATGGTGACCGGCGCAGGCGTGCTGTTGCATCTTTCGACCATTTGGCCGCAGCGCAAGAACATCAGCGCCGCGCGCGTGTCACCGTTCATCCTTGGCGGCCTCGCCGGCATCCCGATCGGCGTCTATCTGCTCGCCTACACCAACACCGGCATTCTCAAGATCGTGCTCGGCACGTTCCTGCTCGCCTACGGCGCTTATGCGGTGGTGTCGCCGCGCCTGCACAAGATCGACCTCGGCGGCCGCGGCGCCGACGCGGCGGTCGGCTTCATCGGCGGCGTGCTCGGCGGCATTGGCGGCTATTCCGGCGTGCTGCCGACGATCTGGACGCAACTGCGCGGCTGGCCCAAGGAGGTCGCGCGCGGCGTCTATCAGCCCTATATCATCGTGGTGCAGAGCATCACGCTCGCCGGCATCGTCTGGGTGACGCTCGACCGTGTCGGCCTGATGCTTCTGCTGACGGTGCTGCCCCCGCTCCTCCTCGGAACCTGGATCGGCTGGCAGCTTTACGGGCGCCTCGACGAGCGGCGGTTCCGGCAGGGGCTGGGCTTGCTGCTGATCGCCTCCGGCGCGACACTCATCCTTTAGGAGCAAACGCCAATGCAGCTCGATCTGAAGGAAGTCGAGGAGCTTTCGAAGACGCTCTATATTCGCGCCTTGAAGCTCCTGCCGCGCGACATCAAGCAGGGCTTCGAGCGCCTGCTGGCGACCGAGACCGACGCCACCGGCAAGACCATCCTCGGCACCATGGTCGAAAACATCGCGGTCGCCGAGCGCACGCGCAACCTGCTCTGCCAGGACACCGGCATCCCGATCTACAACATCGTCATCGGCCGCAACGTCGAGTTCGACGGCGCCGGCATGAAGGAAGCGATCCGCCGCGGCTGCGAGCGCGCGACCAAGGAGCATCCGCTGCGCTCGTCGGTCGTGCATCCGATCACGCGCAAGAACGAGCAGACCTCGTGCGGCATCGGCGTGCCGCTGATCAATGTCGATTTCGATACGCGCGAGGAGACGGTCGCGATCGAGATGATCCCGAAGGGGTCTGGCTCCGAGAACGGCTCGTTCCTGCAGATGCTGATCCCGGCCGATGGCGTCAATGCGGTCAAGCGCTACGTCATCGACCGCGTCATCGAATGCGGCGGCCGCGTCTGCCCGCCGACCATCGTCGGCGTCGGCATCGGCGGCACCTCGGACCTGTGCATGCATCTCGCCAAGGTGGCGGCGACGCGGCCGCTCGGCACGACCTGCAAGGACGAGGAAGGCGCCAAGATCGAGGCGCAGCTCTCCGAAGCGGTGAACGAGCTCGGCATCGGCCCGCAGGGGTTGGGCGGCCGCTCGACCTCGTTCCGCGTGCATGTCGAAGTCGCGGCGACGCACATCACGATGAACCCGGTGGCGGTGAACATCCAGTGCCATTCGGCGCGGCGCGCGACGGCGATCATCACGCCCGGCGGCATCGCCTTCGAGTAAGGAGCGGACGATGGCCCATTACGTTCTCGACATGCCGATCACCGAGGCGCAGGCGCGCCAACTCAAAGCCGGCGACACGGTCACGCTCGAGAAGACCCTGTTCGGCATCCGCGACGCGACCTTGATCGCGATGTTCGACCGCGGCCGCACGACGCGCCTCAACATGAAGGGCCACGCGGTGATCCACACCGCGCCGAACGTGCGCAAGGTCGACCCGCGCCCGGGGAATTCCTCGGGCTACGAGCCCTTGTGTATCGGCACGACGACGTCGATGCGCATGGAACGCTTCACACGGCCGCTGATGGAGCGCGAAGGCGTGCGACTCATCATCGGCAAAGGCGGCATGGGCCAGGGCACGCTCGACGCCTTCCGCGACATCGGCGGCGCGTATTTGGCCATCGTCGGTGGCGCCGCGGCGCTGGAGACGACGTGGATCGAGGCGATCGAGGAGGTCGATCTCGACGACCTGCATCCGGAGTCGCTCTGGAAGTTCCGCATCAAGGGCTTCGGCCCCCTGCTGGTGACGATGGATTCGCACGGCAATTCGCTGCACGCACAAGTCAATGCCGACGCCGCCGCGCGGCGCGCCGCAGTGCTGGCAAGCATCGGCGCGGCATGAACACGATCGAAACCGACATCCTGATTCTCGGCGCCGGCGGCGCCGGACTGTTCGCGGCGCTGCACGCCAAGAAGGCCAATCCCGATCTCGACGTCACCATTGCGGTGAAGGGTCTGCTCGGCAAATGCGGCTGCACGCGCATGGTGCAGGGCGGCTACAACGTCGCGCTGTCGCCGGAAGACTCGGTCGAGCGCCACTTCATGGACACGATCGAGGGCGGCGCCTGGCTCAACAACCAGGATCTCGCCTGGCTGCTGGTCGAGACGGCGCCGAAGCGCATCCGTGAGCTCGAGACCGAGCTCGGCTGCTTCTTCGACCGCAATCCCGACGGCACCGTGCACCAGAAGGCCTTCGCAGGGCAGACTTTCGACCGCACCGTGCACAAGGGAGACCTGACCGGCATCGAGATCATCAACCGCCTGGCCGAGCAGGTGTGGCGGCGCAATGTGCGGCGGCTCGAAGACCACCGCGCGCTCGATCTGATTCCGGCCGTCGACGGCTCGGGCCTCGCCGGCGTCCTGATGCTCGACATGCGTTCGGGCGAACTGACGATGGTGCGCGCTCGCGCGACGTTGCTCGCGACCGGCGGCGGCCCGACCATGTACCGCTATCACACGCCGTCGGGCGACAAATCCTGCGACGGGCTCGCCATGGCGTTGCGCGCCGGATTGCCACTGCGCGACATCGAGATGGTGCAGTTCCATCCGACCGGCCTGCTTGCCGGCGAAGGCACGCGCATGACCGGCACCGTGCTCGAGGAGGGCCTGCGCGGCTCGGGCGGCTGGCTGACCGACAGCGCGCATGAGCGATTCATGTTCGACTACGACAAGCGCGGAGAGCGCGCCACGCGCGACATCGTCTCTCGCTCGATCATGGACCGCGTCCGGAAAGGTTTCGCCTCGCCGCACGGCGGCGTCTACATCGAGATGGGCCATCTCGGGCCCGAGCGCGTGCGCCGCGAGTTCAAGGGCATGGTCGAGCGCTGCGACGACTGCGGCTTCGATCTCGCCGCCGGCCGCGTCGAGGTGATTCCGACCGCGCATTACATGATGGGCGGCGTCATGTTCGACACCGACTGCACGACGCCGATGCGCGGGCTCTACGCCGCCGGCGAGGACACCGGCGGCGTGCACGGCGCCAACCGCCTCGGCGGCAACGGCGTCGCCAACTCCACGGTCTATGGCGGCATCGCCGGCGACGTGATGGGTGCGCGCATCAAGCCGGGCTCCGCCCTGCCCGATCCCGACAAGGCCGCAATCGCATCAGCGGAAGCGCGCGCCTTCGCGCCCTTCGCGCGCAAGGCCGGTTCCGCCGATCTCGCCGAGATGCGCGACCGGCTGCTGAGCATCATGTGGGACGACGTCGGCGTCCTGCGCACCGCGGAGACGCTGGCGCGCGGCAAGACCGCGCTCGAGACATTGACGCGCGACATCGCCGCCTGCGGCGTGCCCGACACGAATCGGCGCTACAACCTCACCTGGATGGACAGGCTCAACCTCGAGAACCTGACGCTGGTCAGCCGCGCCATCTGCGCTGCCGCCGATTTCCGCAAGGACAGCCGCGGCGCGCATTTCCGTGAGGACTTTCCGCAGCCGTCCAATCTCGCCGGCTCCGCCTACACCAAGGCGACGCTGTCGGGCGACGCCATTGCCGTGACGAGCGAGCCGGTCACCTTCAGCCGCGTGCGGCCGGGAGAAAGCCTGCTGAACCAGGCGGCGGAGTAGGCCGCTCGCCATAACGAGTATTTATCCGATATAAGAAGCTATATTTTCAATTCGGTCTCGTGGGCTGCACGCCGCTTATCCAAAATTGCAACTCGCCGTCCACACTTTCTCGCGTGAAAGCGGTTGTGCTCTAGGGTAGTCTCGCCCCGACGGGTCAGGACGAGATCAACCGTGAATTTCTATCAATCGGCAGGGCTCTGCATCGCCAGCGAGATCGACCTGCCCGGACTGGCGCCCGGCGAGCCCTGCACCGCGGCCGACATCAGGATTGTTCAAGCAGCCACGCCGGAGACGCTGGACAATCCCGTCGCCCAAGGACCGACGTGGCAATTGAGCGGCGACGCGTTCCTGCTCATCGTGCCCGGGGTCGCCCGCTTTCATATGCTCGGCGATCACACGATCGCCGTCGCACCGGCGGTCGACGGCGACCCGGCGGACATTCCCATTTTTCTGCTGGGGTCCGCGCTCGGCATCCTGCTGCACCGGCGTAAGCAGATCGTGCTGCACGCCAGCGCAGTCCGCGTCGGCGGCACTGCCGTGCTGTTCTGCGGATCGTCGGGCGCGGGCAAATCGACGCTCGCGGCGGCGCTATCGCAACGCGGCTTCACACTGGTCACGGACGACGTCTGCACGATCTCGCTCGACGGGACGGGCTCGCCTCAGGTGCACCCGGACGGGCGGCAATTGAAATTGTGGGCGCAAGCGATCGACAAGCTCGACCTCGGCGCGGGGCGCGGCCAACGCGTGCGACCAAAACTGGAGAAATTCTACGTAGCGCCACCATCGGAGGCGTTTACCGGATCGCTGCCGCTCGGCGCCGTGTATATGTTGCGCGAAGCGCGCCCACCGCATGCTCCCGGCATCGATAAACCGAACATCGTCGACGCCTCGCTAATGCTGCGCCGGAACGCCTATCGGCCGCAGTTGGTCCGCAGGCTGGAGCAAAGGCAGCAATACTTTCATGCCGCCGCGGCGATCGCCAACGCGACGGGCATCTATTATCTCACCCGCAAGCTCGATTTCCGCATGGTGCCGGAGACGGTGGCGATGCTCGAGCAGCACTGGCGTAATTTGCGTCTGTCGGAGCGCGCCGCATGACGCGCACCATCTGGCTCGCCTCGTATCCGAAGTCCGGCAATACCTGGTTCCGGATGCTGGTCGCCAACCTGTCGGCGACAGACAAGCCTGTCGACATCAACGACCTGCCGGAAGGCGGTGGAATCGCCAGCGCGCGCGGGCCGTTCGACTATCTCACACTGATCGATTCGGGCCTCCTCACGCATGAGGAGATCGATCGCCTCCGGCCGCGCGTCTATGAGCAGCTCAGGCGCGGTGCCGCGGACGACGAATATGACGCACCGCAGCTCACGGAGCCGGTCCGCTTCGTGAAGGCGCACGACGCCTATACCTATACGAGCGAGGGTGAGCCGCTGCTGGCGGGCGCCCACGGCGCGGACGGGGCGATCCTCATCGTGCGCGACCCCCGCGACGTGGCGCCCTCGCTCGCCAACCACAACAGGACGAGCATCGACCAGGCCATCGCGCGTCTGAACAGCGTGAAAGACGGCTTTTGCGGCAGCCTCGATCGGCAGGCGATCCAACTGCGGCAACAGCTTCCCGGCTGGAGCGGCTATCAGGCGAGCTGGCTCAACCAGACCGACATTCCGGTGCACGTCGTGCGCTACGAGGACATGCACGCCGACACGGAAGGCGTGTTCCGCCGCGCGCTGGCCTTCGCCGGCCGCAACGCGAGCGACGAGCAGATCGCGCGGGCGGCTCGCTTCGCACGGTTCGATGAATTGAAGCAGCAGGAAGAAGCAAGAGGCTTCCGCGAGGCGCCGCCCAGGGCCAAGGCGGGCTTTTTTCGCCGTGGCGAAGTCGGCGCCTGGCGTGAGGAATTGACGGTGGAGCAGATAGATCTGATCGAACGAGCGCATGCGCCGACGATGCAGCGGTTCGGCTATCGTCTGTCATCGGAGATGGTGGAAGGAGAAGCGGCGTGATCGTGCGCAGACATGGCGACTGGCTGTCGGCCAAGGTCGGCGACGAGCTGGTCATGATGAGCGCCGAGAAGGGAAACTATGTCGGCCTCTCCGAAGTCGGCGCCCGCATCTGGGACATCCTCGAGACGCCGAGCGACCTCGAGGCCGTCTGCGCGCGACTGCGGCAAGAATACGACGTCGCACCCGACGTGTGCCGCGCCGAGGTCGAAATCTTTCTCAACGAACTGGTGAAGCATGGCGCGATTGCGCTTGATCCGCCGCCTGCTGCGTAGGTTCGGCCAGATTGGACCGCGCCGCAGGGTGCTGGTCGCCGAGGCGGTGCTGTGCCTGCTTGGCGCGCGGCTGGCGTTGATCTTTGTGCCGTTTCCGCATTTGGCGCGGCGCCTCGGCCGGTTTGTTCCGCCCGACGAGGCTCGGCGCCTCGCGGTCGCGCTGGCGGCCCCTCGTGCGCAAGATGCCGTCGACATCGGCTGGGCCGTGACGCGCGCGGCGCGATACGTGCCGTTCCGCGCGGTGTGCCTGCCGCAGGCGATGGCGGCGCGGCTGATGCTCAAGCGCCGCGGTATCGCCAGCACCATGCATTTCGGGGCAGCCAAGGGTGAAGCGAAGCCACTCGACGCCCATGCATGGCTCGACGCCGCGGGTGTCGAAGTGACTGGTTTTCCGGTGGCGGAGAAGTTCGCGGAGATCGCGTGTTTCGTATGACAGCATGAGCGCGATCTTCGGCATCCTGCGCTTCGACGGCGCGCCCGTCTCCGAGCGCGATCTCGAGCGCATGGGCAATGCGCTCGCCCCGCGCGGGCCCGACGCGCGCAGGTTCGTGACGCAAGGGCCCGTCGGACTTGGCCATTGCCTGCTACGAGTGAACCACGAAGATCTGTTCGATCGTCAGCCGTTGCGAGATGCCGAGGCCGACCTCACACTTGTCGCGGACTGCCGCCTCGACAATCGCGATCACCTGGCAGCGGCGCTTCAGATTTCGCCGCAGCAACTGCGCGACATGCCCGACAGCGCGCTCATCCTGCATTCCTACAAGAAATGGGGCGACAATTGCGCCGAGCATCTGCTCGGCGATTTCGCCTTCGCGATCTGGGACGAAGGCACAAAGCGGCTCGTGCTCGGGCGCGACCACATGGGGCAGTTCGCCCTGCTTTACCATCGGGGCGAGGACTTCTTTGCCTTCGCCAGCAACCAGATCGGCCTTTTGACGCTTCCCGACGTGCCGCAGCGCGTGACGGTGGAACAGATCGCCGCGCGGCTCGTCGGCGGCGCCCTCGTGGGCGGCGATCCCGGAACGACGGCAATCGAGAACGTAACCGGCCTGCCCGGGGGAAGCGTCCTCGTCGTTGGTCCTGGACGAACGGTAAACACGCGCCGCTACTGGGAGCCACGCCCCGATCCGGCCCATGTCAACCGCGACGAGGCATATTACGTCGCGGCCTATCGGCGTGTGCTCGGAGAAGCTGTCGGCTGCCGCTTGCGCCGCCTGGTGCATCCGCCCGGCCTGTTGTTGAGTGGCGGGTACGACAGCGCGGCGATCGCGGGTTTGGCTGGCGCGACGCTCGCGGGATCGGGGCGCAAACTTATCGCGGTCGCATCCGTGATGCCTGCAGATTATCGCGGCACGATTCGTCACGCTGGACCGTGGGTCCAGATGTGCGCACGCGACATGCCGCACCTCGATATCCATTATTACGCGCGCGATGATCTTGATTTGTTGCTGGATTTCGATCGCGCCTGTCTGGAGACAGGAGCACCCATCAGCATCAACGGCTTGGTCATCGGCAAGATGATGAATATCGCGGAACGCGCCGGCGCCCGCCTCATCATGAACGGACACGGCGGCGATTACACGTTGAACCCGCGCGGGAAAGGAGTTCTTGCGCATCTTCTGAAAACAGGTCGTCTGCGTCAGTTCGCCGCCGAATTCCGCGCGCATCGGCAGGCCACTCGAAAAGGCTGGCGCGCCGCAATTCTGATCGACATTGTCGCGCCGTTGCTGCCGCCGCTCGCCAATTTCTGGTGGCGCAGAAGAAGCGCCAATGAACGTTTCGGGCGTTTCGCCGCCATCAACCCCGTATGGGCCGAAGAATTGCTGGAAGCCGGAACCATTCGGACCGTTCAGCGCAGGCCGGGCGGCGATGCTCGCGCAAGGCTGGCGGCGGTGCAGCGGAAGATCATGGACAGCCCGTCACATGTCTCGGAGATCGCAAGTCTGCGCGGCGCACAGGCGACTTCACCTTTTCACGACAAGCGGGTCGTAGAGCTGGCGCTGGCCATCCCGCCGGAACTGTATGTGAGGAACGGGTACAATCGCCACCTGGCCCGCGTTGCACTCAGGGATCTCTATCCGCCCGAATTCCAGACGCGGGGGCGAAACAACGACGACCAAATTCCGGACATCCAATGGCGGGTCAAGTCGATCGAGCCGCGCTTGTTGGCGGAAATCGCCCGCATGGAGCGCTCAGAGCACCTGCGGCGCTATATCGATTTCGCCCGGGTCAGGGAGCTCCTGGCGGCACGATCCACGGAGAACCACGATTCAGGTTGGGAGCAGGAACCGCTTGTCGTGCTCCGCGCCGTCACGATCGCCCGCTACCTCGAGCGTGTCACGCGGCGTAATTCTTGAGACGTTCCTTAACGGCTTCGCGACCATCAAGGGCTGTTAGAGACGCGCGATACCGATCAAGATGGCGTGGAGGTGCTTGAGAAACGCGTCTTTACGTCACCCGACGCGGAGTACTGCAAGAACTTTGCCTCCGTGTCGCGTCGCGCTTGGGACACGATCACGACCGGCGTTTGCCACGGCTTTCTTGACGTCCCCGCTTCCAACGAGGCTCCCGCGGTCGGGTCCGAATGCGCGTCGTGACCAGTCATGATTTCGTCCGGGGTAGCCGGCCGGAAGGCCAGCCTGCGAACGATACTTCTATCAATTATTCATCGTCGGCGCAACTTGCGCGTGCTCAAACCCCAGAACTCTCCCCGTATTTCCGGAAAAGTCGCCTTCGGGCGCGCTCGACAGCATATCCTCCGCATTCTACTAATGAGCGAAGATATAGGTTGCACAACCCGCAAAAACGTTCTTAGGTAGTACTCAACCAAGGGGCGTCAGGGGGGAATGCAGCATGGCGATGCCGTTTGTCGGTGAAATCCGTCTTTTCCCGTGGAACTGGCCGCCACGCCTGTGGGCCTTGTGCAACGGCGCCCTGCTGCCGATCGCTCAGAACCAGGCATTGTTCGCACTGCTCGGCACTACCTACGGCGGCAACGGCGTCCAGAACTTCGCCTTGCCAGACCTGCGCGGGCGGGTCGCCATCCATCGAAGCCCCACCTACACGCAGGGCGAAACGGACGGCACCGAGACGGTGACGCTCACTTTGGCAACGATGCCGATGCACAACCACAACTTCCTCGGCACGTCCTCCGCAGGCAATCAAACAACGCCGCAGGGGGTCGTGGGGACGGACAGCGGAGCAGGCGCCGACTATCTGGCGCCAGACACGACGCCATTCGCGCTGGCCCCGACCGCGATCACAATGGCCGGCAGCAGCTTCCCGCACAACAACATGCAGCCCTACCTCGTGATGAACTACTCGATCGCGACACAGGGCATCTTCCCATCGCGCAATTGAACAGTTGGGGACTTCATCGATAAGTCAGGGGGATATCCCGATGCAGGAACCGTATCTCGGCGACGTCCGCATGTTCTGCGGCAATTTCGCACCCAGAACCTGGGCGTTTTGCGCCGGTCAGCTTCTGTCGATCGCGCAGAATACCGCCTTGTATTCGCTGCTCGGCACCACGTTCGGCGGCGATGGTGTCACGACGTTCGGCTTGCCGGACCTGCGCGGCCGCGCACCGGTCGGCCAGGGCCAGGGGACGGGACTGAGCAACCGGGTCCTCGGCGAGATGAGCGGGCAGGAACAAGTCACGCTGATGCTCAGCAACCAGCCGGGACACAATCACGGCTTCTTCGCGACTCAGGCCAACGCCAATACCTCGACGATCGGGCCGTCCGTGCTGCTCGGCACGGCCACGGCCAGCTCGGGCACGCCTCACCTGTACGTCGCGCTCCAGGGCAATACGCCAGCCCCGCTCGCCTCCGCCGCCATCGGTCTGTCCGGCAACTCGCAGCCGCACAGCAACATCATGCCTACGCTGACACTGGACTTCGTGATTGCCCTGCAGGGCATCTATCCGAGCCGCAACTAGCACCAGGATCGAACACCATGTCGCAGCCTTTCATCGGTGAAGTCCGCGCCGTCGGATTCACTTTCGCCATGCGGGACTGGGCCTATTGCGATGGCCAGATCCTGTCGATCTCGCAAAACTCGGCACTGTTCGCCATCCTCGGGACGAGCTTTGGCGGCAACGGCAGCACCACCTTCGGCTTGCCCAACATGCAAGGCAATGCGGCCATGAGCATGGGGCAAGGCCCAGGCCTGTCAAATTGGCAGCTCGGGGAACAGGTCGGTACGCCGGCCGAGACCCTCACGGTGCAGCAAATGCCGATGCACAATCATGCTGCCGTCGGCGCGGCGGCAGCCCCGGGAGTCGAAACAGCAGGGCCGGTCAACGGTTCGACCATCGGCCGGACCACGCCAGCCTCACTTTACACAAACACCACGACGCCACCCGTGGCGTTTTCTCAGAAGGCCATTGGGCAAGCCGGCGGATCGCAGCCGCACAACAATTTGCAGCCGCTGCTCACTGTCAACTTCCTGATCTGCATGTTCGGCATCTTCCCGTCACGCAACTGACCATGCCGGCATCGTCCTCCGCGCCGCCTGCCATTTCTTTGCCGACGGCTCTTGCGTCGCGCGGCTATGGCTTGCGCCCCGCGCGGCCGGCCGATGCGGAGTTCGAGCGGCGCCTGTTCGAGAGTGCGCGCCCGGATGCCGCCGTGCTCGCGACTTGGCCGACGGCGACGCGCAAGGCATTCCTCCTCCAGCAATTTCAATTTCAGACGGCGCATTATCTCCGCGAGTATCCGCAGGCGGAACGTCTGATCGTGACGGCAAAGGCTGCGGCAATCGGCCGGCTCATCCTCAACCGTGCGCAAAAGCCATGGCAGATCGTCGATATTGCATTGGTGCCGGCGTCTCGCAGGCGCGGCCTGGGACGCGCATTGCTCTCGGCCGTGCTTGCGGCGGCAACCGCGGCGGGCGCCACCGTCTCGCTGAGCGTCGAGGTAGGCAATCCGGCGTCGGGGTTATACGAGAGACTCGATTTCGTGCCGACCGGCCTGGCGGACCATTATCGGGAGATGGAATGGCGACCGGCGTCGCCAGACGAGACCGTAACGCCTCAATTGAAAACCGCCTGATAGATGACGCCGTCGCGTTCGCGTCCGACCGGCACGATGAAGATGTCCATCTTGCCGAAACCCTGCCGCTCGAACGGATAGGTCCGCTGTGGCAGGACGACCGCATTTGGACATTTGAAAATCAGCGCGAACGGCTCCTTCCGCAAGCCTTCCCACTCCCGCGGCTTGCCCTTGGTGGCCTGCACAAGGGTCATTTCGACCGTTCCTTGCCCAATCGCGACGGAGAAGGTCCCGTGCAAATGGCCGGCAAAGCCTTCGTAAGTGCCCGCTCCCATGAATCTACCTTAAGGGGTATATATAGATAATACACTCTATGGTAGATCAATTGTCTCGTTTCTCCAAGCGCCTTCTTCGCCGGGATGAGGCTGCGAGTGCCTGATGGCCCTAGGGAAAACGCAGACTGGCGCGAGTTGCGTGCGGCCGTGCATTCCGACCCGGCGCTGCAACGGCAGCTCGCGGGGATCGTTGCGCCGGAGGTCTTTGCCCGCCGTCTCGGCGCGGAGGCCGCGCAGCGCGGCATCGTGCTTTCGGCCGAAGCCGCGGGTGCGCTGGTCAGCCCCGATGTCTTAGGGCTTGCGCGGTTCACGTCCCGGCCGCCGGACGGATCGGCATGGCCCTGTGCCGCATGGTTGCCGGCGGAGACGAACGTGCGCGGGCCCGAGCCGAGCATCGACTGGCTCTATGCGGGCGCCGCGAGGCTGGACGCGCCGTTCTACTACGACACCGCCCGGTATCTGCGACACCTGCCTTTCAATCGCGCCTTTCGCTATCGCATGACGATCTCCGATTTCGTTAAAGCCGCCGAGCCCGGGCCGGCCCCGGACGGATTGATCTTCCACATGTCGCGCTGCGGCTCGACGCTGGTGGCGCAGATGCTCACGGCGCTGCCGGACAGCATGGTCGTGTCCGAACCGCCGCCGCTTGACGACGTCCTGCAAATCTCGCTGCTCGGCGGAGCGGACACCGCCATCGCCGCCTTGCGCGCCATGTCTGCCGCTTTCGGCCGGCGCGGCGGTCGGCCTTTCGTGCTCAAGCTCGACGCCTGGCACGCCCTCGCTTTGCCGCTGTTCCGGCGCGCATTCCCAGACACGCCCTGGGTCTTTCTCTATCGCGACCCGGTCGAGGTTCTGGTGTCGCATATGCGACAGCGCGGCTCGCAGATGCTGCCGCAGCTCTTCCCGCCGCGATTCTGGGGCATCGATCTCGACGAGGTCTTCCCGGACGAGGACTACTGCGCACGCGTGCTGGGCGCGATCTGCAATGCTGCTGCCGATCACGCCGCGCTCGGTGCCGGCCTCATGGTCGACTATCGTGACCTGCCGCGCGCAATGTTCTCTATGATCGCGCCGCATTTCGGCGTGACGGTGAGCGCGGCCGAGCGTGAGGCGATGGAAATGGTCACGGGACGCGACATAAAAGCGCCGCACCAGGCTTTCGCACCGGACGGCGCCGCCAAGCGTCGCGAAGCGAGTGAAATTGTCCGGCAGGCTGCCGAGCGTCATCTCGATTCGGCCTGTCGCCGGCTCGCGGCACTGACCTGAGCGCTTGCCCCGGCCTATCGGAGCGCGCGCACCGCGCGCAGGAGGGACGGATCTGCCTTGTCAGGTGCGGCAGCAAAGCCGAGCTCGGCGGCGATCGCCTGCACCCGATCGAGCTTTGCCGGATAGACCAACACGGCCTTGCGCACCCCTTGATCGGCGACGGCGCGCAGCAGCAATTGCAGAAGCTTCGTCGCGAGTCCCTTGTCGCGCAGGTCGGCGCGGATGATGACCGCGGCTTCCGCCTCTTCGAAATTCGGATCGGCGGCCGAACGGGCAAGCCCGGCAATGCGGCCGTCGGTCCAGGCCAGCATCGTCATTTCGCGGTCGTAGTCGATTTGGGAGAGCCGCGCCGCCGTCTCATGGCTGCGCTCGCGCAGGAGTGCGAACACCGGATGCCAAAGGTCGGCGGCATCTACTTCCTCCGCGAACCGGCGCAGCGCCGGCTCGTCCTCCGGCCGGATCGGCCTCACCTTGAAGACCCCGCCGCCGGCAGTGCGGATCTCGCTCTCGAGCCGCTGCGGATAGGGACGGATGGCGAAGCGCGCCTCGGCCGGCGCGCTCGTTGCGTGCACGCGGATGCGGCCGTCGACGGCGATGACGCCGTCGGCGTCGCACAGCAGCGGGTTGATGTCGATCTCGGCGATCTCGGCGTGCTCGGCGACGATGCGGCCAAGCTGCATCAGCACATTGACAATGCCGTCTATGTCCGCCGCCGGACGGTCGCGGTAACCTTTGAGCAACGCGGCGATGCGCGTGCGCTCGATCTGGGCGCGTGCAAGAGCAGTATTGAGCGGCGGCAGCTCCAGCGATTTGTCGCGCAGGATCTCGACCGCGGTACCGCCGTGGCCGAACAGGATCACGGGACCGAAAGACGCGTCCGAGGTGACGCCGGCGATCAGCTCATAGGCGCCCGGACGCTGGATCATCTGCTGCACGATGAAGCCTTCGAGCCGCGCATTGGGCTTTGCGCGCGTGACGCGTGCCTCCATTGCCCGCGCCGCCGCCTCGACCGCCTGCGGCGTATCGAGATCGAGCGCGACGCCTCCGACGTCGGATTTGTGCGTGATGTCGCGCGAACGGATCTTCAGCGCCACCGGTCCCTTAATCTCCGCAGCGAGAGCCGCGGCCGCCTTGGCGTCGGCGACCGCCTCGGTGCGCGCAAAGGGCACACCGTACGAGGCGAAGAACGCGGCGCATTCGGCCGGATCGAGCCATTCGCGGCCGTCGGCCAGTGCGGTGGCGACGAGCGCCCGCGCCTTGGCTGTGTCGGCCGGCAGCGTCGGGTCCGACGACGGCGTCTCGAGCAGCAGCGCCTGGCTCTGCCGGTAGCGGACAAGGTACATGAAGGCGCGGACCGCGCGCTCCGGCGTCTCGAAATCGGAAAGCTTCGCCGCCGCCAGCGCTGCGCGTCCGGCACCGAGACTGGCGTCGCCCATCCAGCAGGCAAACACGTTCTTTGCGGATTTGCGCTTCTCGAGCGCACCGATCAGACCCTTGGCAGCGTCCTCGGCCGAGACGATCGCAGTCGGACAATATGAGACGAGCAAGGCGTCGATACCGTCGTCGTCCATGAGCGCCTCGACGGCGTTGGCATAACGGTCCGCATCGGCGTCGCCGATGATGTCGACGGGATTGGCGTGGCTCCAGGTCGGCGGCAGAACGCGGTTGAGCTTCTCCAGTGTCGCAGGGCTCAACGCCGCGAGCTTGCCGCCTTCCTCTATCAGCCGGTCGGTCGCGAGCACGCCGGCGCCGCCACCATTAGTGACGATGGCCAAGCGATTGCCGCCGGCAGGCCCCATCCGCGCCAGTGTCGCCGCAGCGTCGAACAATTCCTCGACCTCGTTGACGCGCAGCATGCCGGCGCGGCGGAATGCCGCCTCGTAGACCACGTCGGTGCCGGCCAGCGCACCGGTGTGCGACGTCGCCGCCCGCGCGCCTTCCTCGGCGCGGCCGCCTTTGACGATGATGACCGGCTTGACGCGCGCGGCCCTGCGCGCCGCCGACATGAACTTGCGCGCATGCGTGATCGCTTCGGCGTAGATCAGGATCGCCCTGGTCGCGTCGTCGAGCGCAAAATAGTCGAGCAGGTCGCCGAAATCGACGTCGCTCATGTCGCCCATCGAGACGACGGCCGAGAAGCCGATGCCGCGCGGCAACGCCCAGTCGAGCACGGTCGTCGCCATGGCGCCCGATTGCGTGAGAAAGGCGATGTTGCCGGCGAGCATTGAAGCTGGCGCGAAGGTAGCGTTCAGGCCGATGCCGGGCACGGCGAGGCCGAGGCAATTGGGGCCGACGATACGCAGCAGGTACGGCCGGGCCGCGTTCAGCATTTGCGCTTCGCGCTCGCGGCCGACCTTGGCTTCGCCCTCGGCGAAGCCCGCGGTCAGGATTACCGCCGCGCGCGTGCCGCGCCGGCCCAACTCGTCGACGAGCGGTGCAATCGTGTCGGGCGGCGTCGCGATCACGGCCAGGTCGGGCACGATCGGCAACGCCGCCACGTCCTTATAGGCCATGATGCCGTGCACGGCGGCGGCGCGCGGAGTGACCGGCACGACCGGCCCTTCGAAGCCGCCTTGCGTGAGATTGCGCATCAGCGCCGCGCCGACCGAATGCGGCCGGTCGGATGCGCCGATCACCGCCACCGATTTCGGGCGGAACATCCTGTCGAGATTGCGGATCGACATTGCGCGCGCTTCAGGCCCGTCCGGGCCGCCCTCTCCGCCAATGCCGATGATAACTCAATTCACGGGCGCTCGTGCGTCTTGACGTTGCCCACCATCCGGTCGACCTGATCCTGAAGCTGCCGCCGCGCGCGCTTGAACGCGTCGTTGAGCGCGAAGGAGAGATCGGCGTGGCGCTCATCGGACTGAGGCGTACGCCCGATATTGACCTCGCGTCCTTCCGGCAAAGCGAGCCGGATGTTGATCTCGTAGAGCCCGCCATTGCGATGGTGGCCACTTGGGCCTTTTAGGACGATGCGGCCGGCGGTGACGCGGCCGAAGCGCTCCTCGAGCTGCGAGATCTGGAGGCCGACCGCGCTGCGCAGATCGGGCTTCGCCTCAATGCCCTGGAAATCGAGTTGGACGGGGGTCTCCATGGATTGGCTCCATTCTTTTCTAGCAGGTGGGAAACCCTCCCCTATGGTCCGACCCCGCACATTGATCTCGCTCAAGTGTCGCGGCGTTCACCGACGCGTGTAGGCAGGAACCTTGGTGTTCCGCCCGAGTTTTACGGGAAAATATGGGTGTGACTATGCATGCGGCTGAGCAGGTGGGACTGGACGACGACGCCGTCAAGGCGATGGGGCAAGCTTTCGATCTCGCCTGCTCGCGGCTCATCCGCGCCGGCGTTCTCGATGCCTCGAACATCGAACGGATGCAGCGGCTTGCGGCAAAGAAGCTGGTGCATTGGGCGCGTCGCGGCGAGCGCGACGAATGGCGGCTCGCGCGGCGGGCGATGTTCGACATGAGCATGGCCGCGGCCATCGAACGGCTCGCGGTGGCGAACTGCATCGCTCGCGAGGCGTTGGCGGAGGCGATCTAGGCGTCAGGCCGCAGCCCGCCTTTGCTCTCGATGAAGCGGGCGATCTCGTCCGCGCCCTGCCCCGTGTGCATGTTGGCGAAGACGAAGGGGCGTTGCCCTCGCATGCGCTTCGCATCGCGCTCCATCACATCGAGCGAGGCGCCGACATGTGGCGCAAGATCGATCTTGTTGATCACCAGCAGGTCGGAGCGCGTGATCCCAGGCCCGCCCTTGGACGGGATCTTCTCGCCGGCGGCGACGTCGATGACGTAGATGGTGATGTCGGCGAGCTCGGGCGAGAACGTCGCGGCGAGATTGTCTCCGCCGGATTCGACGAGCACCAGATCGAGATCGGGAAACTTGGCGCGCATCTCGGCGATGGCGGCAAGATTGATCGAGGCGTCCTCGCGGATCGCGGTATGCGGGCAGCCGCCGGTCTCGACGCCGGCGATGCGCTCGGGCGCCAGCGCTCCGGAGCGCACGAGATATTCGGCATCCCATTTGGTGTAGATGTCATTGGTGATCGCGGCGATCTGATATTTGTCGCGGAGCCGCTTGCACAGGCGGTCCATCAGCGCGGTCTTGCCGGAGCCGACCGGGCCGCCGACGCCGACGCGCAAGGGGCCGTTTAAATTGTTGCTCATTTAATCACTCCGTCATGGCCGGGCATAGCCCGTCGAAAGACGGGCGTAAACGCACTGATGCCCGGCCATCTCGCTTAGGGCTGCAAAGCCGTGCGCTCCTGATCGGGATCGCCGGGACAAGCCCGGCGATGACAATGGAGAGGGTGTCGCACGATGATTCATGATCTAAAGAGGCGGGTGTACTGCGTCTCATGCCGCAATGACGCGAGATCGGCACGGAAGGCCGAGGCGCCCATGTCGTCCAGCGCCGTGACGAGAGCGCGCTGCGCGGTGGCGGCGACCGCCGGCTCGAGTGCCGCGACGACGCGCTGGCCGTCGGTCTGGCCGAGCGGCACGAGCCGAACGCCGGCGGAGACCCAGTTGGCGACGAGCGCCTGCAGGAAGGCAGCGAGCGCGGCGCCAAGCGGAATATCGTGGCCCGCGGCGGCAACGGCCACCGCCACCGGATAGGCGATGGGCCCGTCCCACGATTGCTTCAGCCGGTCGAGCGCGGCGCACGGCCAGGCGGCGCGCGTCGCCTCGACGAAGGCGTTGCCCTGCGCCGTCGTCTCCAGATGCCGTTCCTTCGACGGGGCGAGCGCAGCGGCGAGTTCGGCGATGTCGCGTAGCTCGCCCTCGTCTTCAACCGCACGATGCGCGTGCGCGAACAGAACGGCGTCGCAGAAGCCGCCGCCATCGCTCAGCATGGTGGCGAGCCAGTCCTTCAGCGTCCCGGCATCTTTGATGTCGCCGGACTCCACGGTCCATTCGATCCCGCTGGAATAGGAGAACGCGCCGACCGGATAGGCCGGCGACAGCCAGGCCATCAGGCGGTACAGCGCCTGCGGCGTCTCGGGCTCAATGCCCATGGTCATGCTCGCCATGCGCATAGGCGCCGTGCTCGGGATCGAACACGTCGTCGATGAACGTCAAAATCGCGCCGAGGCCGCGCAGCATCTCCTCCAGCACGTGGTCGCGGCGGATGCGCAGGTGGCCACCCACGATCTGCACCTCGGTGTGACGGTTGCCGATGTGCCAGGCGAGCCGCGCCAGTTCGTGCGCGTTCGCAGCCACGATCTCGACCAGCGGCTCCGGCTTGCCGATGACCCGCACCAGCGCGCCGTCCTCGATGACCAGTGCATCGCCGTCGCGCAACTGCGCCGGCCGCGCGAGGTCGAGCAGATAGGTCGCCCCCGCCTCGCCGACGAAGACGACGCGACGGCGGTGCCGGTCCTGCGCGTCGAGCACGACGGCGTCGCGCGCGGCGTTCGCGTCCCATGCGCCGGCTGGCCTGATGGCGGTGACGCGCTTCATTTGCGCTCGACGCTCTCCGGCGTGATGACCTGGATGTCGCGCTCGACCACGATCTCGGCGACCACCTTGCGCCAGGCCAGCAGATGCGGCGTCTCGTTGTGCCGCGCCAGCGCCTCTTTCGACTCCCAGCGCTCGACGGCGACGAGTCGCGTCGGATCGGTGACGCTGAGGTTGAAATCATAGAACAGGCAGCCGTCTTCCTTGACGGTGCCTTCCACCACCTTGCGCGCCTCGGCGCAGGCGCGCTCGCTCGTGCCCGGCTTCAGCTTGAGCTGGGCGATCACGTAAATCATCGAACCTCTCCCGGCAGTCCACTCACCTCAGAACAGGAAATACCTCTGCGCCATCGGCAGAACCTCGGCCGGCGCGCAGGTCAAAAGCTCGCCATCGGCGCGCACCTCGTAGGTTTCAGGATCGACCTCGATGTCCGGCGTGGCGTCGTTATGGATCATGCTCTTCTTCGAGATCGAGCGCGTCTTCTCGACCGCGACGAGCTCCTTCTCGACGCCAAGCTTGTCGCCGAGCTTTGCCCGCACCGCCGCCTTCGACACGAACACCAGCGAAGAAGCGGTCAGCGCCTTGCCGAAGGCGCCGAACATCGGCCGGTAATGCACCGGCTGCGGCGTCGGGATCGAGGCGTTCGGATCGCCCATCAGCGCCGCAACGATCGAGCCGCCCTTGATGATCGTCTCGGGCTTGACCCCGAAGAAGGCCGGCGACCACAGGACGAGGTCGGCGAGCTTGCCCTTCTCGACGGAGCCGATGTGCTTCGACACACCGTGCGCGATGGCCGGATTGATCGTGTACTTGGCGACGTAGCGCTTCACCCGCGCATTGTCGTTGTCGCCTTTTTCCTGTTTCAGACGGCCGCGCTGCTTCTTCATCTTGTCGGCGGTCTGCCACGTGCGGATGATGACCTCGCCGACGCGGCCCATGGCTTGCGAGTCCGACGACATCATCGACAACGCGCCGATGTCGTGGAGGATGTCTTCCGCCGCGATCGTCTCCTTGCGGATGCGGCTCTCGGCGAAGGCCAGATCCTCCGGGATCGACGGATCGAGATGATGGCACACCATCAGCATGTCGAGATGCTCGTCGATGGTGTTGCGCGTGAACGGCCGTGTCGGATTGGTCGACGACGGCAGCACGTTCTTTAAACCAGCGACCTTGATGATGTCGGGCGCGTGGCCGCCGCCGGCGCCCTCGGTGTGGAAGGCGTGGATGGTGCGCCCCTTGAACGCCTTGATCGTGTCCTCGACAAAGCCCGACTCGTTGAGCGTGTCGGTGTGGATCATCACCTGCACGTCCATGTCGTCGGCGACGGAGAGGCAGCAGTCGATCGCCGCCGGCGTCGTGCCCCAGTCCTCGTGCAGCTTCATGGCGCAGGCGCCGGCCTTGATCATCTCTTCCAGCGCGGCCGGGCGCGAGGCGTTGCCCTTGCCGGCGAAGCCGAGATTGACCGGCAGCGCGTCCGCCGCCTGGATCATGCGGCCGATGTGGAACGGGCCGGGCGTGCAGGTGGTCGCGTAAGTGCCGTGCGCTGGGCCGGTGCCGCCGCCGAGCATCGAGGTGACGCCGGACATCAGCGCCTCCTCCACCTGCTGCGGGCAGATGAAGTGGATGTGCGTATCGAAGCCGCCGGCGGTGAGGATTTTGCCTTCGCCGGCGATGATCTCGGTGCCGGGGCCGATGACGATGGTGACGCCCGGCTGGATGTCGGGATTGCCGGCCTTGCCGATGGCGGAAATGCGGCCTGCCGTGATGGCGACGTCGGCCTTGACGATGCCCCAGTGGTCGAGGATCAGCGCGTTGGTGATGACGGTGTCGGCGGCGCCCTGCTTGTTGGTCGCCTGGCTCTGCCCCATGCCGTCGCGGATCACCTTGCCGCCGCCGAACTTCACCTCCTCGCCGTAGACGGTGAAGTCCTTCTCGACCTCGACGATGAGATCGGTATCGGCGAGCCGCACCTTGTCGCCGACGGTCGGTCCGAACATGTCGGCATAGGCGCGGCGGTTCATCTTCACGGACATGGTCGCGTTCCTAAAGCTTGCCCATCACGTCCTGGCGGAAGCCGTAGACGGTGCGCTTGCCGGCGAGCGCGACGAGCGTCACCTCGCGCGTCTGCCCCGGCTCGAAGCGCACCGCCGTGCCGGCGGCGATGGCGAGCCGCATGCCGCGCGCCTTCTTGCGCTCGAATTTCAGGGCCGGATTGGTCTCGAAGAAATGATAATGCGAGCCGACCTGGATCGGCCGATCGCCGGTGTTGGCGACGGTGAGCGTCACCGTCTTGCGACCGGCGTTCAGCTCGATCTCGCCGGGGGCGATGAACATCTCGCCCGGGATCATGCCAGCACCAGCACGACGCCGAGTACGACGCAGGCTGCGCCTGCGACGCGCACGAGCGGCCGCCGCGTCATCAGCGCGAGGCCGAGGCCAGTCGCGTGCAGCGTGGCCGTGGCGATTGCGAATCCGGCCATGTATTCGACGCCACCGAGGTTTTCCGCAACCTCGGTGCCATGAGCGTGGCCGTGCAGCAGCGCGAATGCGCCGACGATCGCCGCGCCAACCGCGACCGGCAGATCGACCGCGAGCGCCACCAGGAGTCCGAGCACGGCGACCGAAGCGAGAATGCCCGACTCGACGAAGGGCACAGGCACATGCGCCATGCCGAGCGCACCGCCGATCAGCATCACACCGACGAAGGCCGCGGGCCAAGCCCACAGCGCGCGGCTGCCCTTGAGCGCCGCCCACAGGCCCACCGCGACCATGGCCGCGAGGTGGTCGAGGCCGCCGAGCGGATGCGCGATACCCGCGGCGAACGACTCGACGCCGTGACCGGGATGCGCGAAGGCCGGCGTCGTGATGACGGCGGCGAGTGCGGCAAGGGAGAACATCTTTTTCATAGTGTGCCCTTTCAGCGGATCGGATTATGCACGGTGACGAGCTTGGTGCCGTCGGGGAACGTCGCCTCGACCTGGATGTCGTGGATCATCTCCGGAATGCCGTCCATCACCTGCGCGCGGGTGATCACGTGCGCGCCGGCTTCCATAAGCTCGGCGACGGTCCGCCCGTCGCGCGCGCCTTCCATGATGAAGTCCGTGATCAGCGCGACCGCCTCCGGATGGTTGAGCGTGACGCCGCGCTCGAGCCGCTTGCGCGCGACCATCGCCGCCATGGCGACGAGCAGCTTGTCCTTCTCGCGGGGCGTCAGGTTCATGTCATCCTCATTGATGCCAGAGCCGCGGCACGCTCTGCCCGAGCGCCGCGAGGATCGCGACCAGATCGCGGCGGAGCCCGGCGCCGTCGCGCGCGACGAGGCGCGCCACCGCGATGCCGTTCCACGCGGATATGCCGGCTTCGCCGGCAAAGTCGAGCGCGCGCACGGCGTCGAGCATCGTCTCGTCCGCCGCCACGACCAACACCGTTGCGAGCGCGATGCCGCCTTTGGCGCAGGCCGCCCGCGCCAGCCTCTCGGTAATGTCCCCGTCGAGACGCACATTCTCGGCGAATACAAGCTTGCCGCCGCGTCTCAGACGCCAGGTGTCCGCAAAGGCTCCGTCGTGCATCGCTTCGCCCATGGCGGCGCGGCCGAACAGCACGGCCTCGGCCATCACCAGCGACGCGTCGTCGGCGAGATCGACGTCGATGCGGCGCTTCAAGCACGCGCGGTCGAACAGGATCGTCTCCTGCGGCAGCCAGGCGAGCCGCGCGCCGGCATCGACATTGAGCCGCACGCTCATCGCCGTGTCGGGGCCGGTCGAGCGATAGATCTTCTCCGCCGCCGCGGTACCGGCGACGAGCCGCGCCTCTTTGCCGACGTCGATGTCGACGCTGAAATCGTCGCCCCCGGTCATGCCGCCGCCGGTGTTGACGATCACCGCTTCGAGGCCGTCATGCGTGTTCGGAAAGCGCACGCGCAGCGAGCCGGATTCGGCGACGCGCGTCCGGCGCGTGATGCCGTCCGCCGCGGCAACCGCGAGCGCGATCGCCCCGCGCGCGCGGTTGGCGGCGAAGGTGTCCTGCTCAATGGCTGCGGCAGCGAACGTCACCCGGCCTTTCCCCCTTCGTCATGGCCGGGCTTGTCCCGGCCATCTACGCCTTTCTCCCGACGTCTATTGTGAAGACGTTGATGCCCGGCACAAGGCCGGGCATGACGGAAACGTCAGATCGCCATGGCTCGCTTGAGCGCGCCCTCATCCATGTCGGCCTTGTCGCAGGCATAGACGATCGACCCGCGATCCATCACCACCAGCCGGTCTCCGAGCTCCTGCGCGAAATCGAGGTACTGCTCCACCAGAACGATCGCCATCTGGCCGAGCGAACGCAGGTAGGAAATGGCACGACCAATGTCCTTGATGATCGAGGGCTGGATGCCCTCGGTCGGCTCGTCGAGCAGGAGGAGACGCGGTCGCATGACCAGCGCCCGGCCGATCGCCAGTTGCTGCTGCTGGCCGCCGGACAGGTCGCCGCCACGGCGCTTGAGCATGGTGTTCAGCACCGGAAATAGCGAGAACACGTCGTCCGGAACGTTGCGGTCGCCGCGCGGCAGCGGCGCGTAGCCGGTTTCGAGGTTCTCCTCGACGGTGAGCAGCGGGAAAATCTCGCGGCCCTGCGGGACGATGGCGATGCCGCTGCGCGCGCGCTCGACGGTCGACAGGCGCGAGATGTCCTTGCCCTCGAAGGTGATCGCGCCCGCGCTGGTCGCATGCTGACCGACGATGGCGCGCAACAGGCTCGTCTTGCCGACGCCGTTGCGGCCGAGCACGCAGGTGACCTTGCCCGGCTCGGCCTGCAAGGACACGCCGCGCAGCGCCTGCGCCGCACCGTAGTGAAGGTTGATGTTGGCAACGTCGAGCATGGCCTATCCTCCTCGTATCCCGGACGCGGTGCAGCACGAGCGCAGCGAAATGCTGCACCGCTGATCCGGGACCGCCAAAGATACCGGGCTTGATACGATCCCGGGTCTGCAGCGCACCGTTTCGCTTCGCTTCACGCTGCGCCGCGCCCGGGACACGTGAGAGAATTGCATCATCCTCACCGCCCCAAATACACTTCCACCACGCGCTCGTTCTCCGACACCTGATCGATGGTGCCCTCGGCGAGTACCGAGCCCTCGTGCAGGCACGTCACCTTGACGGCGAGCTCGCGCACGAAGGCCATGTCGTGCTCGACCACGACCACGGTGCGGTCGCGGTTGATTTCCTTCAAGAGCTCCGCCGTCTGCATGGTCTCGACGTCGGTCATGCCGGCGACCGGCTCGTCGACCAGCAGCAGCTTCGGGTCCTGCGCCAGCAGCATGCCGATCTCGAGCCACTGCTTCTGGCCGTGCGACAGGCTGCCCGCCACGCGGCGGCGCAAGGGCTTGAGGCGGATCGTGCCGAGGATCGCGTCGATGCGGTCCTCCTGCTCGGATGACGTCTCCCAGAACAAGGTGCGGCGGACGCGGCGGTCGTTCTTCAGCGCGAGCAGCAGGTTGTCCTCGACGGTGTGCATGTCGAACACGGTCGGCTTCTGGAATTTGCGGCCGATGCCGAGCTCGGCGATCTGCGTCTCGTCGAGCTTCGACAGGTCGAAGCCGCCCTGCTCGAAGAACACGTCGCCGGCGTCGGGCCGCGTCTTGCCGGTGACGACGTCCATCATCGTCGTCTTGCCGGCGCCGTTCGGGCCGATGATGGCCCGCATCTCGCCGGGCTCGATCACGAAGGAGAGCTCGTTGAGCGCGCGGAAGCCGTCGAAGGAGACGGTGATGCCGTCGAGGTAAAGGAGAGCCGACGTGGTCTGCTGGTCCATGGCGCGCTCCCTACTCGGCCGCCCGCGCGGAGGCGGCGTCGAGATCGGCGCCCTCCTCGGCCGCCGCCGATTTCGCGGCCCGCTTGTCGAAGCCCCATTTGACGGTGCCGACGATGCCGCGCGGCAAGAGCAGCGTCACGGCGATGAACAGGCCGCCGAGCATGAACAGCCAGTACGGCGCCAGCGCGCCGGAGGTGAAGAAGGTCTTGGCATAGTTGACGAGCAGCGCGCCGAGGACCGCGCCGGTCAACGTGCCGCGGCCGCCGACGGCGACCCAGATCACGGCTTCGATCGAGTTGCCGGGCGCGAACTCGCTCGGATTGATGATGCCGACCTGCGGTACGTAGAGCGCGCCGGCCACGCCCGCCATGCAGGCCGAGAGCGTGAACACGAACAGCTTGTAGGCCTCGACCCGGTAGCCGAGGAAGCGCGTGCGGGCCTCCGCGTCGCGGATCGCCACCAGCACCTTGCCGAATTTCGAGGTGACGATGGCGCGGCAGATGAGGAAGCCGAGCGCCAGCGCGATGCAAGAGGCGACCAGCAGCGCGATGCGCGTGCCATCCGCCTGGACGGGCAAGCCGAGGATGTCCTTGAAGTCGGTCAGGCCGTTATTGCCGCCGAAGCCGAAATTGTTGCGGAAGAAGCCGAGCAGCAGCGCGTAAGTCATCGCCTGCGTGATGATCGACAGGTAGACGCCGGTGACGCGGCTCCTGAAAGCGAACCAGCCGAACACGAAGGCCAGGAGGCCCGGCGCGAGAAAAATCATCAGCGCCGCATAGGCGAATGAGCTGAAGCCGTACCAGTAGAACGGCAATTCATGCCAGTTCAGGAACACCATGAAATCCGGCAAGATCGGATTGGCGTAGACGCCGCGCGTGCCGATCTGCCGCATCAGATACATGCCCATCGCGTAGCCGCCGAGCGCGAAGAACGCGCCATGACCGAGCGACAGGATTCCGGCATAGCCCCAGATCAGATCGATCGAGAGCGCGAGGATGGCGTAGCAGATATATTTGCCGAACAGCGCGACGAGATAGGTCGAGACGTGCAGCGCGGAGCCTGACGGAACCAGCAGGTTGAGCACGGGCACGGCCACCGCGAAGGCGCCGAGCAGCACCAGAAAAATTGCCGCGCCCTTGTCGATCAGCCGCGTCAGCGGGAAGGCTCCCATCACGCCTCCACCGCCCGGCCCTTGAGCGCGAACATGCCGCGCGGGCGCTTCTGGATGAACAGGATGATGAAGACGAGGATGGCGATCTTGCCGAGCACAGCGCCGGCATAGGGCTCGAGGAACTTGTTGGCGATGCCGAGCGTGAAGGCGCCGACCAGCGTGCCCCACAGATTACCAACGCCGCCGAACACCACGACCATGAAGCTGTCGATGATGTAGCCCTGGCCGAGGTTCGGCGAGACGTTGTCGATCTGCGACAGCGCCACGCCGGCAATGCCGGCAATGCCGGAGCCGAGCCCGAAGGTGAGCGCGTCGATGCGCGCCGTGCGGATGCCCATGGCCGCCGCCATGGCCCGGTTCTGCGTCACCGCGCGCATCTCGAGGCCGAGGCGCGTGTAGCGGAGCATGCCGAGCAGCGCGACGAACACGGCGAGCGTGAAGCAGATGATCCAGAGCCGGTTATAGGTGACGGTGATGCCGCCGAAATCGAACGCTCCGCTCATCCACGACGGGTTGCCGACGTCCTTGTTGGTCGGCCCGAAGATGGTGCGCACCGCCTGTTGCAGGATCAGCGACAGGCCCCAGGTGGCAAGCAGCGTCTCGAGTGGCCTCCCGTAGAGGAAGCGGATGATCGAGCGCTCGATGGCGATGCCGATGGCGCCGGCGACAAGGAAGGCGAGCGGCAGCGCGATCACGAGGGAATAGTCGAACAGCGCCGGATCGTGCGCGCGGATGAAGTCCTGCACGACGAAAGTGGTGTAGGCCCCGAGCATCACCATCTCGCCGTGGGCCATGTTGATGATGCCCATGACGCCGAAGGTGATGGCGAGCCCGATCGCCGCGAGCAGCAGCACCGAGCCGAGCGAGAGGCCGTACCACGCGTTCTGCACGCCGCTCCACAGCGCCAGCGCGCCGTTGATCTTGCTCTTGGCCGAGGCGGCCGCGGCCAGGACCTCGGGCGGCTGATCGGCCGGCAGGCTGTCGAGCAGACCAAGCACGTCCTGGTCGCCGCGCTCCTTGAGGACGGCGATGGCGGCGACCTTCTGTTCGGCTGTCGCGTCCGCAGACGTGACGACGATGGCGGCGCGGGCCTGCGTCAGCGCGCGCTTGACGCGGGCGTCGGTCTCCTTGGCGAGCACGGCGTCGACATTGGGCAGCGCCGCCGCGTCGTGCGACCTGAACACCGCCTGCGCCGCGTCCAAACGCTTGTTCGGATCGGTCGCCATCAAGGTCAGCCCGCCCATGGCGGCGCCGATGATGTTGCGCAGGCGGTTGTTGACGATAACGGTGTCGATGTCGTCCGGAGCTGTCCCGGCAAAAGGCTGACCGGTCGCGGCGTCGATGAGCGCGCCGGCCCCGGTCTTGATGAAGACCTTCTTCTGCGCTGCGGAAAACATCAGCCGCGCGTCTTGCAGCGCGGCGAGGACATCGGCCGCCAGCGGATTGCCGCTCGCCACGACGCCTTGAATGGCGTCGCCGGTGTCGCTGAGCGAGCCCTCGGTGAAGCCTGCCAGCGCGTCCTCGTAAGGGCCGGCGTGCGCCGCCGACAGCGCCCCGGCGACAAGGCCGAGCGCGAGCACGAGCGCGATGAGGCGATCGCAGACACTACGTATTTTCAAGGTCGTTCCCCGGCAAGGGTTCGGTCGGATGAGAGGCGGCGAGGACCGCCGCCTCTCCTTCTCGTTGCGCAGGATGTCTGCGCAGTCACGTCACGCGATCAGGAGGCCTGACCACCGCACTTCTTGGTGACCTTGTTGTAATTGCCGCACTTGAGCTTCACCCAGTCGGCCTCGAGATCCTTCGAGCCCGGCAGGTAGTCGGACCAGGCGTCGCCCGGCACGAGACCCTTGGTCTTCCACACCACGTCGAACTGGCCGTCGCCGCGGATCTCGCCGATGAAGACCGGCTTGGTGATGTGGTGGTTCGGCAGCATGGTCGAAGTGCCGCCCGTCAGGTTCGGCGCGGTGATGCCGGGCAGCGCGTCGATGACCTTGTCGGCGTCGGTCGAGCCCACCTTCTCCACCGCCTTGACCCACATGTTGAAGCCGATCACGTGTGCTTCCATCGGGTCGTTGGTGGTGCGCTTCGGGTTCTTCGTGAACGCCTGCCAGTCCTTGATGAACTGGGCGTTGGCCGGGCTCTTGATCGACTCGAAGTAGTTCCAGGCGGCGAGATGGCCGACCAGCGGCTTGGTGTCGAGACCGGCGAGTTCTTCTTCGCCGACCGAGAACGCCACGACCGGAATGTCGGTCGCCTTGACGCCCTGGTTGCCGAGCTCCTTGTAGAACGGCACGTTGGCGTCGCCGTTGATGGTCGAGACCACCGCCGTCTTCTTGCCGGCCGAGCCGAACTTCTTGATGTCGGAGACGATCGTCTGCCAGTCGGAATGTCCGAACGGCGTGTAGTTGATCATGATGTCTTCGTCCTTGACGCCCTTCGACTTCAGATAGGCCTCGAGGATCTTGTTGGTGGTGCGCGGATAGACGTAGTCGGTGCCCGCGAGCACCCAGCGTTTCACCGAGCCGCCGTCCTTCGACATCAGGTAATCGACCGCCGGGATCGCCTGCTGGTTCGGAGCTGCGCCCGTGTAGAACACGTTGCGCTCGGACTCCTCGCCCTCGTATTGCACGGGATAGAACAGGATCGAGTTCAATTCCTTGAACACCGGCAGCACGGACTTGCGCGATACCGAGGTCCAGCAGCCGAACACGACGGCGACCTTGTCCTTGGAGATCAGTTCGCGCGCCTTCTCGGCGAACAGCGGCCAGTTCGAGGCGGGGTCGACGACGACCGCTTCGAGCTTCTTGCCGTTGACGCCGCCCTTCTTGTTCTGCTGGTCGATGAGGAAGAGCATCGTGTCCTTCAGCGTCGTTTCGCTGATGGCCATCGTGCCGGAGAGCGAATGCAGGATGCCGACCTTGATGGTGTCCTCGGCGCGGGCGCTGCCGGTGAAGGCGCCGGAGCCGATCAGTGCAAGTCCCGCCGCGGCAGCGAGCCAATGGCGTCGGTTTGGCCGACTTGCGGCCTTAAGAACTGCGTTGAACATGGGTGAAACCCTCTGGTGAAGACGAGCCCTACGCCCCGGCGGCGTCCGGCTCAGTGGGTTTCGCAAGCCCTGTGCCAAGCACGGCGCATGCGAACAACGATCTGACTCGTCAAGGCTTTTGCCAAAACGCGTGCAGTTGCCGTCTTTTTATGCAGGCAGTCATGATTAAATTTCAGGCGGCACGCCTGATTACAATTCAGGCAGCACGCGATACCTGCATCTGATGAGCGCAGTGGAGACGTGCATCATCGCCCGCATTCTTTGATCGGCCCCGGGAAGGCCGGCCCCCTTTTTCCTTATCCCTCAAAGAGGGAATGGAGCGCCGGGAGGCGCCAGGGGTTTGCGAGACCCCTTTGAGCCGCCCTTGCGATCGGGCAGCCCGCGCGCCGGATGTCGGAGGCGGGGTTGCGAAGCCCGCCCCGGGCGCGCGCACCACGACTGCGGCGGGTTTGCGAGGCCCGCCGCCCGGGTGCTGCGCCTCCCGGCGCTCCATTTGGCCGCGCGTGCGCGATTGACGCGCAGGCTCGACCGCGGTGCGCGGGATGTCTCCCCGCGCGCCGCTCGGCCGCCGGGCCTTTCCCGCCTCGAGACGGGAAAGGACCGAAGGCTGATCAAGTCCACATATTCCTATATAGGAGGATTGTCAAGAACGCCGGTCTGCACTCGCGAGGCACCGCGAGCGGCCATTCCGGCTGCGCGACTACTCCTGGGCCAAGATGACCCGGTCTCCAGTGCAAGGTCGGCTTTTGACCCGCAGCGGACCTAAGGGAGCAGGCCGCATTAGGTCAGCTCCTCACCCCAAGACTGACCAGTTGGTCAGACGCTAAATGTGCGTGTTTGCCTGATTGAGGCAGCCAGGCGCCAAATGCCAGATCGAGCGAACTGGGGAGTCTTCGAGAAGGTGCCTAACTGGAACTTGGATCAGTGTGGGATGCGATTTCCGGCAATCTGCCTTTCGGCAAGGACCACAAGGCTATTTGCTTACCGGCGCGATTGTGCACCACAATGTCGGGGTTTCGCCCAGCCTTGATAATGGCCTTCGCATGCAGAGCGGCTATTTGGACGGCAATGAGCTGCGATACGTACGGCCCGAAGAATGCACGAGGCGCCTCCACGCTCCAGGCCCCCTCGGAAAAACGGACATATATGGGGTACGGCGCCAAATCAGGGCTTTGTAGGATTGCTGGGGTCAGACCTGTGCTGGTCTACCCCACGTCGACCTAAGCTTGGCTTAGCCCGATAACCGCAAGCATCACTCGAAAGGTGAAGTGCTACGACTTGAACGACTTTGTACGCTGTAAGGTGACCGAAGGCAGTTCGCCGAATTCACGGCGGTAATCCCGGGCGAAGTGGCTCGGGTTCATGAAGTTGCACGCGAAGCTTACACCCGTCACGGATATTCCCGGCGCGGGTTGAAGCAGCATGTTGCGGGCAGCCTTGAGCCGTACCGCCTTCAGATAAGCCATCGGCGTGTAGCCTCGAGCTTTCTTGAAAGCGAGAAATATGCTGCGCGCACCCGCGCCGGTGAGGGCAGCAAGCCGCTCGATCGAAACGTCTTCGGTCCAATTTGCCTCGATCCACTCCTCGACCCGAGCGACCTGCCACGGCGGGGCAGGCTTTGAGCATTCGTGCAGGAGATCGCTGAGATTGCTTTGCACGCCATACAGGACGGCCAGGCGGATGGTCCCTTCGATCTCGCGAAGAAGAGGCCGCGGGATGGGCTCGGCTGAAAGGTCGATATTCTTTGCGGTCGAGATAACAAGGTCACGGAGCCGCTTCGCCTGGGGCGCACCGTAAGTTTGTGCATCGCCTAGACAGAGGCGCTGCTTCGGACGCGCACCCAAAAGGAATGCGACGTCTTCTTCGATGGCCTCGCGCTTTATCCTCAAAGCAAACTGTTCAAAATTCTTTCCCAAGTCGAATTTAGCCTCAGCGGGCGAACAAATGACTCGCTGCGAATCAACATCGACCTCACGGCTCCCAATCTTCGTCCGGCCGGATCCGGCAAGGCAGAACTGCAGCCTGACATACGGGTCGTCGCGAAACTGCAAATGGACCGGGGCGCCGTACGAGCAATAGGAAAGGTTGGCCGATCCAAAATCAAAATAGCCAGCGCGGGCTGTGAAATTGACCGACCTATCGGATAAGCCGAACAAGCGGGCGTCGTATACGTCAACAAGAACGTGCCGCATCTCATCGGCTTGGCAGGTCGCGGCAACAGTGTGCGATTCGAGGTAGTGAGTCATGGTCCTCGGACAGACGATTGCATATTCGAATGTGTTGATCCATGTCGCACCGTGCAAGGCCTCGCTGACCCGCAACTTCCGCGCGCAGTCGCCGATATTCGAGATTCGTTTCTGGGGTGAAGATTGCCGCTATTCGATAGCGGCACTGCGCGATCTGCAATACCGATCTTGCGGAGAGCTGCAGCAGGTCGGCGTTTGGCAGACTTCCTGGCCGATTAAACGCTGGCCGCCTGTAACAAGGGAGCAAGAGTATATGCCGCGCTATTACTTTGACCTTCGGTTTGGTGACATCGCCTACAATGATGACGAAGGAACAGTTCTGAAAACGCCGGAAGATGCCGTCCGGCAGATGGGGCAAACGCTGCTTGAGATCGGCCAGCAAGCTCTTGCGATCGCCGGACAGCATGAGGTGGGGGGTACGGTGCGCGACGATACCGGTTTACTTTGGCGTAGCCGTCTGTCCCTCCAGGTGGAGCGGCTCAAAAGCCCCAAACGGCACGCGGCATAATGCCTCAGCCAGCAGGCCCGCCGAACGGCAGCGCTCGCCAAACCCACGACGCATCGGATGATAGCAGGATAGCGATGTCAGAATTCAACAAAGCTTTGACCTTTGCCTATCGTACCAATATCGAGCGCTATCAGCGGCTATTGAGGACACATCTAGCTGCAAACGAGCGCACCTTTATTGAACAGCGGCTCGCCGAAGATGAGCAGGCACTACGAGAGCTTGCCAAGTCCACGCAAACAACTCGGCGACCAGACGCTGCGTAGATCAAGGATGCCGAATAGGCGCGCGACAAGTCGTTGACGTTCGGCCCACCAGCGCTGCGGTTGACGAACTGCCAGGACCTTCAGCGGATATTGCTGTGCTGGGTTTGGGCCTAAGGTGCGTTAGACGGCCACCCCTAAGTCCGCTGCTGACCCTTAGCCGACCTTCGGTCCGCAGGCTTTCGTCGGCGTCGGAGGCAGAGCCTCAAAGACGGCGCGCGCGAATCCCATGCGACCATTCAACGGCCACGCTGGAGCACACCAGAGCCGTCGTCCACGAACAAATAATTTGGCGCCGTCTGTCCGCGCCGCGGACGGAACACTTCATTTTCTTGCGCTATGAGCCTCAAGAGTTGGCGACGCGTGTCTTCGTTTGTCGTCTGATTTAGCTGAAAGCGATACAGCTCAATATTTTGGTCGTGCACGAACTTGTCCATAGCCGGTCTCCCATTGAGACGCGGATAGGCTGGGGTCCGGCGAGGCTTCCTGTCTGGTCAAAAGCGCTCACCATCAAAAAAATCGGCCATGCCGGCCGGCGACGCGGGGTCCGGAAGCCGACAACAATAATCGTGGGTCGGCCGCCTTATTCCCGCCATCCGACCGACGACTACCTATATGTCCACTGCGCAATGTCTATTTCCCGCAGTCCCGGATCATCTCGCTATGCGACCATTAACGGTCAATATGAGCGGCACCTTGGGGTTGAAGATAAATATACGCCTCGCACGTCCGGAACGTAACGGTTATCCTCGACTTGCCTGAACACAAGCCGTGGGCGAGCGGGCCGATCTGCTGTGTGATCGGTCGTCATGTAGATCGCCTGTTTGCGCTCCCAACGCGGAGCCTTAAGTCATGTCACGTGCCGAATATTGCCGTCAGCAGGCGCAGCTTTGTCGCGATATCGCAACGCAGCTCAGTAATCGCAGTGACGTCATTCGCTTAAGCGAGCTGGCGCAAAACTACGAGGAGGAGGCCAATCGCGTCGGTTCTGTAACAGTTGAAGGCCGGCCGGAGTTGCCGCTGCGGAATAAACACTAGTCAATCGAAGCGATTGGAGGATTGGCATGTGCGTCTATCATTTCCATGCTGCCGGATACGATCAGGGAGCCTACGAGTTTTGCGCCGACGATACGGCGGCGGAGCACGCTGCCTTTCGTATCTGCATGGAACTCTCGGCTAACACCGATCGGCTCGTGCTCATAACTGTGACAAATTCCGCCGGCAGCGAAGTCGCGCGCGTGCCGCGACTATCGATCGCCGACCTGGAATATTTGTCGCCAGGCAAGGGTTGATGTTCGAGACGGCGTGACCCCAGATTTCGAAGGAGATCGGCCCCACCATAAAGTTTCGGATGCAAATGCGCTGATTTCCAGAAACGTAATTCGGCTGTCGGGCGAAGTTGGATTTTTGCTTCTGATGGCGCGAGGCCATAGGCAACGTGCCGTCTCTCGAATACAAAAAAGCCCCGAGCGTGCCTCTACGCTCGGGGCTTTTCGTCGCTACCGAAAGATTAACGGCAGCGCTTGATCTTCTTGGTCATCCCGTGCTCGTGAATGATGACGGTCTTACAGTTACGATGGCCATAGCCGACGGTGACGTGCTCACGGCGGACATGGCGAACGCGAACGTCGCGGTCGCGGTCGTGATGCTCACCGACGCTGACACCGTTCGGGCCGACGCCGACCCGCACGTCGTCTGCGAAAGCCGGGACAGCCACGGCAATCCCGATAGCAGCGAACATTCCCAAAGCAAGCGTACGCATAGGAGCCTCCTGGTGTTGTGTGCTTTGGAAAACGAATGAGCGCGCCTTTCGTTCCGATTATAATCCTGAACAGTCATTCAGCTTCCGACTTGGGCAAAAGCTGCTTCAAATGCGTGTAACCGGGACATGTCTTCAACGTCGTAGGCGGACTAAGGTGGATTCAGTGACTTCGGGGCGGTAGAGGATGTCAGAGGTCGTACAGCTGTTCCGTGAGGCGTCCTTCGATCCCGAGGAGGTCGAGGCGCTCTGTCTTGCCTACGAGAAGGCACGCCGCTCGCTGCACGACAGAGGCCAGCCGCCGATTGTGCAGGTCATTATTGCGGAGCGGATCATCGCCGCGGCCAAGCGGGGCGAGCTCGATCCGGACAAACTATGCGAGACAGCTTTGATAGCGCTCGGCAACAAAGCAGTGTTCGAGCGATGATACATTCGACCGGCTTCGCGGCTGAGGTCTTTGGGACTTCCGAATAGTCCATTCCAAAGGCAAGAGGCCGCCCCTATGCGAAGCGGCCTCTTTCCCTTCCCCCGTAGGCGTGCACGCGCTGCGGACGCGAGCCTTACAGCCCCATGCCGCCGTCGACGAGATGCGGCTGGCCGGTGATGTAGCTCGACTCGTCGGAGGCGAGGAACAAGGCGAGGTTCGCGACCTCGTCCGCGGTGCCGAGCCGGCCGATCGGCTGGCGCGCGACGAAATCGGCATAGGCCTTGTCGCGCGTCTGCCCCGTCGCCTTGGCGTTGGCATCGACGCGCTCGTCCAGCGACGGCGACTGGATGGTGCCGGGACAGATGCAGTTGCAGCGTATGCCCTCGCGGATGAAATCCGCCGCCACCGCCTTGGTCAGACCGATCACCGCCGCTTTTGTCGCGCCGTAGGCGTAGCGCTTCGGCACACCGCGCAGCGACGACACGATCGAGGAAATATTGACGATCGACCCGCCGCCGTTCTTCAGCATCGCCGGCAGGAAGGCCTTGAGCGTACGGTGCATCGACTTGACGTTGAGGTCGAAGGAGAAGTCCCAGTCCTTCTCCGAGCAGTCGAGGATGCTGCCCTGGTGCACGTAGCCGGCGCAGTTCACCAGGATGTGGGGCGCGCCGTAGGTATCGATCACCTTCTTGGCCATGGCGTTGACCGCGTCGGTCGACAGCGCGTCGAGCGCGAAGGCCTTGTCGGTCTTCAGCGCCTTCAGCTTCGACGCATCGAGATCGGTGGCGATCACGTCGGCGCCTTCGGCGATGAATCGGGCGGCGATGGCCCCGCCGATGCCCTGCCCCGCCGCAGTGATGAAGGCGCGCTTGCCGCTCAAACGTCCGGTCATTGTTTCCTCCTTGACCTGGTCATTCCGGACGCCGCGCAGCGGCGACCCGGAATCCAGTAAGCTTTTAAGGTGTCGCTGGATTCCGGTTCGCGCGCTGATGGCGCGCGCCCCGGAATGACGACGAGCTAGTGATTATCCCGCGGCACGAACTTCTCGGCGACGCGCTGATATTTGACCGCCGGCTTGAGCACCATGCCGTCGGCGAGCTGGTCGACCATGCCGCGCTGGATCTCCTGCCACGGCGTCTGGTGCGGCGGATAAGGGAAGCCGCCGCGCTTCTGCAATTCGGCGCGGCGCGAGGCGAGCTCGGCGTCGCTGAGCAGGATGTCGGCGCGACCCTTCTTCAGGTCGATGCGCACGCGGTCGCCGCTCTTCAAGAGCGCGAGGCCGCCGCCGGCCGCCGCTTCCGGCGAGGCGTTGAGGATCGACGGCGAGCCCGACGTGCCCGACTGGCGGCCGTCGCCGATGCAGGGCAGCGAATTGATGCCCTTTTTGATCAGCGCCGCCGGCGGCTGCATGTTCACGACTTCGGCCGAGCCCGGGTATCCGATCGGCCCGGCGCCGCGGATGACCAGCATCGTGTACTCGTCGATGCCGAGCGAGGGATCCTCGATGCGATGGTGATAGTCCTCGGGACCTTCGAACACGACGACCTTGCCCTCGAAGGCGTCAGGGTCTTTCGGATTCGAGAGGTAGCGCTTGCGGAATTCCTCGGAGATCACGCTCGTCTTCATGATCGCCGAATCGAACAGCGTGCCCTTGAGCACCTTGAAGCCGGCCTCTTTCATCATCGGCTTGGCGAAGGTGCGGATCACTTCCGTGTCCGTGATCTGCGCATTGCGCACGTTCTCGCCCATCGTCTTGCCGTTGACGGTCAGCGCGTCGCCGTGGATTTTCTTCGCCTTCAGCAATTCGTTCATCACCGCCGGCAGGCCGCCGGCGCGGAAATACTCCTCGCCGAGGAAACGCCCGGCCGGCTGCATGTCGACCATCAGCGGGATGTCGTGACCGATCGTCTCCCAGTCGTCGATCGTCAGCGGCACGCCGATGTGGCGGGCGATGGCGTTGATATGGATCGGCGCGTTGGTCGAGCCGCCGATGGCCGAGCACGCGACGATGGCGTTCTCGAGCGCCTTGCGCGTGAGGATGTCGGAAGGGCGCAGGTTCTCGCGCACGATCTCGACGGCGCGCTTGCCCGTTTCATACGCAATCTGGCCGCGCTCGCGGTAGGGCGCGGGGATCGCCGCGCAGCCAGGCAGCGACATGCCGAGCGCCTCGGCCAGCGCGTTCATGGTCGAGGCCGTGCCCATCGTGTTGCAGTGACCGACCGACGGCGCCGACGAGGTCACGATCTCGATGAATTCCTCGTAGCTGATCTTGCCGGCGGCGTGATCGGCGCGCGCCTGCCACACCACGGTGCCGGAGCCGGCGCGCTCGCCCTTCCACCAGCCGTTCAGCATCGGGCCGCCGGACAGGACGATTGCGGGAATGTTCACGGTCGCCGCCGCCATGATGCAGGCCGGCGTGGTCTTGTCGCAACCGGTCGTCAGCACGACGCCGTCGAGCGGATAGCCGAACAGCACCTCGACGAGGCCGAGATAAGCGAGGTTGCGGTCGAGCGCCGCGGTTGGGCGCTTGCCGGTTTCCTGGATCGGGTGCACCGGGAATTCGAAGGCGAGGCCGCCGGCGGCGGTAATCCCGTCGCGCACGCGCTTGGCCAGTTCGAGGTGGTGCCGGTTGCACGGCGACAGGTCGGAGCCGGTCTGGGCGATGCCGATGATCGGCTTGCCGGACATCAATTCGTGCCGCGTTAGCCCGAAGTTGAGGTACCGTTCGAGATAGAGCGCCGTCATGCCCGGATTGTCGGGATTGTCGAACCAGAGCTGCGACCGCAGTTTCGGCTTGCCGCCGTGACCAGTCATATTCTTTTTCCTTCCGCTAACGCCCGCGCACGATAAGAGCGAATCCGGCGAAGGCAAGGGTGGGCTGGGCATCGTGTCCCGGACGCGGTGCAGCGCGCCGTTTCACGCTGCGCTGCGCCCGGGACACGGAGCACTCACATCGTCGCGCCGATCGTCCAGGGCACGAATTCGAGGTCGCCGTAGCCGAGATCCTCGGACTTGGTGTGCGCGCCGGAGGCGACCGCCAGCACCTTGTTGAAGATCTCCTCGCCCTTCTTCGCGACCGGCGTGCCGTCGACGACGTCGCCGCAATTGATGTCCATGTCGTCGATCATCGTCTCGTAGACATAGTGATTGGTGGCGAGCTTGATCGACGGCGTCGGCTTGCAGCCGAAGGCCGAGCCGCGCCCCGTCGTGAAGCACATCACATTGCAGCCGCCGGCGACCTGGCCCGTGGCGCCCACCGGATCGTAGCCGGGCGTGTCCATGAACACGAAACCCTTGTCCTTGATCGGCTCGGCATATTCGTACACCGCGCGCATCGTCGTCGAGCCGCCCTTGGCCGCCGCGCCGAGCGACTTCTCGAGGATGGTGGTGAGTCCGCCGGCCTTGTTGCCGGGCGACGGGTTGTTGTTCATCTCGCCGCGATTGCGCTCGGTGTAATCCTCCCACCAGCGAATGCGCTCGACCAGCTTCTCGCCGACCTTCGCATTCACGGCGCGGCGCGTGAGCAGATGCTCGGCGCCGTAGATTTCCGGCGTCTCGGCGAGCACGCCGGTGCCGCCGTGCTTGACGAGAAGATCGACGGCGGCGCCGAGCGAGGGATTGGCGGTGATGCCGGAATAGCCATCCGAGCCGCCGCATTGCAGCGCCAGCACGATCTCGGAGGCGGGCCGCGTCTCGCGCTTGGCGCGCGCCGCGACCGGCAGCATCGCCTTGATGCGCTCGACTCCTTCGGCGACGGTCTTCTTGGTGCCGCCGGTCGCCTGGATGGTCATGGTCTGGAAGTGGTCGCCCTCGACGAGGCCGTACTCGTCCTTCATGCGGTCGATCTGGAACACTTCGCAGCCGAGACCCACCATCACCGCCGCACCGAGATTGGGGTGCGTGGCGTAGCCCCATTGCGTGCGCTGGAGGACGTCCCAGCCCTCGCCTCTCGCCGCCATGCCACAGCCGGTTCCGTGCACGAACGGCACGACGCCGTCGATGCCGGGATAGTCGTCGAGGATGCCGGACCGGTTGATCTGTTCGGCGATGAATTTGGCGACCGACGCCGAGCAGTTCACCGAAGTGAGCACGCCGATATAATTGCGCGTGCCGGTCTTGCCGTTCGCACGCACATAGCCTTCGAACGTCGCGCGCATCTCGGGCGGCAGGATTTCGTCGTTCCGCGCACCTTCGGCAAAGCGGTAGTCGCGCGCGAAGTCGTGCATGACGACGTTGTGCTCGTGCACCCAGTCGCCCGGCGCGATCGGCTTCGAGGCGAAGCCGATGATTTGCCCATACTTGCGCACGGGCTCATTGGTCTCGATCGGAACCACCGCCATCTTGTGGCCGCGCGGCACGCGCTCGCGCGCGGCGACGCCCGCCGCCCTCCTACCCACCGGAATCTGATCGACGGCGACCACGACATTGTCGTCGGACGACAGCCGGATGAAGCGCGGATCACTCACGGAAGTGTCTCCCTGTTGAGCGCGGGTCTTGAACGACTACGGCTTGTGGTCCGCGCGCGTCGAATGCTCATTCGCAGTTACAGTTACCAAGCGCAACCAAATATAGAGCAAGCCGCGCGGCCACATAAAGAAGCGCATTGCGCCCGCCTCTTGCAATGGAGTTGCCGTGGGCGCACGCCATGTTGCAGCGCGGCACGGGCTCGAAAGATGCGCGCCAACAATTCTCTAGCCTTTCCGGAAAGCGATAGTATCCTCCTCATCAACGCCAGGAACGAAAATGGCAATATTGGGAGGAATTAATATGCCATCTAGCCGTATCTCGCGCCGATCCGTTCTGAAATCCGCCGCTCTCGGTTCCGCTGCCGCAATCGCGTCGCCATATGTCAGCGGCACCTACGCCGCCGGCACGATCACGATGGGATGCTGGGACCACTGGGTTCCGGGCGCCAACAAGGCCCTCGACAAGATCACCAAGGAATGGGGCGACAAGAACAAGGTCGAAGTCCATATCGACTACATCACCTCGCAGGGTGAGAAGGACAAGTTGACTGCGGCCGCGGAAGCCCAAGCCGGCACCGGCCACGACATCATGTCCCACCGCGACTGGAACATCCGTATCCATGGCGACAAGCTCGAGCCGCTCGACGACGTCGTCAACGCGGTGATCAAGGAGCTCGGCCCGATCAGCCCGGTCGCCGAATATCTGGCGAAGATCAAGGGCAGCTGGCGAGGCATTCCGACCACGGTGGGCAGCCAGGTGAAGCCCTGCCAGTCGCGCTTCGACCTCTACCAGAAGCATGCCGGCATCGACCTGCGCGACATGTTCCCGAACGACGAGTCGAAGTACGACAAGAAGAAGACCGACCTCTGGACGTGGGATCTCTATCTCGAGAGCGCGCAAAAGCTGCACAAGGCCGGCTTCCCGGTCGGCCTGCCGATGGGCCAGGCGTCGGACGCGGTCGACTGGGTCGGCGCGTTCTTCAAATCCATGGGCGTCGTGTTCATCGACCATGACGACAAGATCAAGATCGACTCCGACGAGACCCGCAAGGCGCTCGAGTACATGAAGAAGCTGATGGCGGTGAACCCGCCGGACGTTTACGCCTGGGACGACGCCGGCAACAATCGCTGGATCATCTCCGGCAAGGGCTCGGGCATCATGAATCCGCCGAGCTCGTGGGCGGTCGCCAAGCGCGACAATCCGGACGTTGCCAAGAACATCTGGCACCATCCGATGCCGAAGGGCCCGAAGGGCCGCTTCGTCGGCCAGCTGCCGCAGTTCTACGGCCTGTGGCAGTTCTCGAAGAACAAGTCGGCGGCCAAGGACCTGCTGCACTACATCTCGCAGCGTCCGCAGGTGGCGCAGCTCGTCGATGCGTCCTACGGCTACGATCTGCCGTCGTTCAAGAGCCTCTACGATCTCGACACCTGGAAGAAGGTCGAGCCGCCGCTCGGCACCGCCTACAGCTATCCGCCGCGCGGCGACGAAGAGACGGCCGTGTTCGGCCAGCCGGCGCGCGCCGAGGTTGGCGCCCAGATGTACAATCAGGCGATCAACACCGTCATGGTGGCGAAGTTCACGCAGGGCAACGAAAAGCTCGACAACGTCATCAAGTGGGCGGCGAACGAGCTCGAAGGCACATTGCGCGCCTGATGCGAGGCGTCGCAATTTGAAAAAGCCGCATGCCGGCCACGTAGGCCGGCATGCGCAACTTTAAATCGACACAACGCGTTCAAATCCGACGACAGCCGGAGATCGCCGCATGGCCGACACAGTCCAGCGCTGGACGGGCGCACAATCCGCCGCCGCGCCCACTCGCCGCAGCGGCTTGGGCAAATTCATGCATCAGCGCTCGACCATCGCCTTCCTGATGTGCCTGCCGCTGATCCTGATCATCTCGTGCCTTGTCATCTATCCGGCCTTCTACTCGATCTGGCTGTCGATGCTGAACAAGGCGCAGACCAAGTTCATCGGGCTGGGCAATTACCGCTTCCTGTTGACCCGCGACGTGTTCTGGATGGTCGTGCAGCAGTCGGCGATCTTCGCGATCTCCGCCGTGTTCTTCAAAGCCCTGATCGGACTCATAACGGCGCACCTGATCAACAACCTGCCGGTGAAAGGCCAGCGCAAGTGGCGCGGCATGCTGCTCGTTCCGTGGGTCATCCCGCTGGCGCTGTCCTCGCTCGGCTGGTGGTGGCTGTTCGACCCGACGCACTCGGCGTTCAACTATGTCATCCAGAGCCTCGGCTTCGACGAGATTCCGTGGCTCTCCGACCCGTACTGGGCCCGCTTCTCGGTCATCCTGGTCAACGTCTGGTACGGCGCGCCGTTCTTCCTGATCATGTACCTCGCCGCGCTGAAGTCGGTGCCGGAGCAGCTCTATGAAGCGGCGTCCATCGACGGCGCCAGTGCCTGGCAGAAGTTCGTGCACATCACGCTGCCGATGATGCGCAACATCATGGCGATCACCATCCTGTTCTCGCTGATCGTCACCTTCGCCAACTTCGACATCGTGCAGATCATGACCGCGGGCGGCCCGCGCAACATGACGCACGTTTTCGCCACCTACTCCTTCATGCTCGGCATTCGTTCGGGTGACCTGCCGCTCGGCGCCGCGACGTCGCTGTTCATGCTGCCGATCCTGGCGATCTCGGCGGTCTTCATCCTGCGCGGCGTGCGCAAACGTGGAAGGGAAATCGGATGAGCACTGCGGCCGTTTCCGTACCGTCGACCCGCGCGCAGGCCAAGCGGTCGAGCCTGCGCCGCAGCCGGCGCTGGGCGCTGGTTGCGTCCTACGTCTTCCTCATCCTGTTCGCGATCTTCTTCCTGATCCCGCCCTATTACATGGTGGTGACGGCGTTCAAGACCGACGCCGAGGTCGCGCACATGGCGACCAATCCGTGGATCATCGCCAACGGCTTCACGCTCGACCAGTTCAAGATCCTGCTGACGCAGACCGACTTCCTGATCTACTTCAAGAACACCGCGATCGTGACGGTGTGTGTCGTCTGCATCACCATGGTGGTGAGCGTGCTCGCAGCCTTCGCGCTCGGGCGCATGAAGTTCTGGGGCTCGGGCATCCTCGCCACCGGCATCTTTCTCACCTACCTCGTGCCGGACACTCTCCTGTTCATCCCGCTGTTCCAGATCGTCAAGGCGGTCGGCCTGCTCAACTCCTACTGGGGCATGATCGTCGTCTACCCGACGCTGACGGTGCCATTCTGCACCTGGATCATGATCGGCTACTTCCAGTCGATCCCGAAGGAGCTCGACGAAGCTGCGCTGATCGACGGCGCCGGCCACATGCAAATGCTGACCAAGATCTTCATCCCGGTGGCGCTGCCGGGCATCATCGCGGCGACGATCTTTGCCTTCACCGTGTCGTGGGCGGCCTTCGTCTATCCGATGGCCTTCCTCTACTCCTCGGATCAGCAGGTCCTGACGGTCGGCACCGTGACCAGCCTGATCCGCGCCGACGTCTACAAGTGGGGCATGCTGATGGCCGGCGCGCTGCTCGCGGCCGCGCCGCCGCTCATCATCTACGCGTTCCTCATGGACTACTACATTGCCGGACTGACCGCCGGCGCCACCAAGGGCTGAGAACAATGGCCGAAGTGACCCTGCGTCAAGTCGTGAAGAGATACGGTGACGTCGAAGCCGTCCGCTCGATCGATCTCGACATTCCGAACAACGAGTTCGTCGTGCTGGTCGGCCCGTCGGGCTGCGGCAAGAGCACGACCCTGCGCATGATCGCGGGGCTCGAGGAGATCACCGCCGGCGACATCTCGATCGGCGGCGAGGTGGTCAACGACCTGCCGCCGAAGGACCGGGACATCGCCATGGTGTTCCAGAACTACGCCCTCTATCCGCACATGACCTCGTTCGAGAACATGGCGTTCGGGCTGAAGCTGCGGAAGTTCCCCAAGGCCGAGATCAAACAACGCGTCGAGCACGCCGCGCGCATCCTCGATATCTCCGAACTGCTCGACCGGCGACCGAAGGCGCTCTCCGGCGGCCAGCGCCAGCGCGTCGCCATGGGCCGCGCCATCGTGCGCAATCCCAAGGTCTTCCTGTTCGACGAGCCGCTGTCGAACCTCGACGCCAAGCTGCGTGTGCAGATGCGCACCGAGATCAAGCGCGTGCACCAGAAAGTGAAGACGACGACCGTCTACGTCACGCACGACCAGGTCGAGGCGATGACGCTCGCTGACCGGGTCGTCGTCATGAACAACGGCATCATCGAGCAGATCGGCCCGCCGCAGGAACTCTACCACAAGCCGCGCACGCGCTTCGTCGCCGGCTTCATCGGCTCGCCGGCGATGAACTTCCTGCCCTGCACGGTCGAGTCGAACGGCGACGCCCTGCGGGTGCGGCTCTCCGACAAGATTGCGCTGCCGGTGCCGGCTTCGCGGGCGGCGCAGTATCGCTCCGCCGTCGGTAAGGAAATGACCTTCGGCCTGCGCCCCGAGCACGTGACCGAGCCGAAGTCCGGCAACGGCGCGTCAGGCGGCGACAGCGATTTCGCCGCGGTGCTCGACGTCGTCGAGCCGATGGGCATGGAGACGATGGTGTACTTCACCATCAACGGCACCGAGGTCTGCGCGCGCGTCGATCCAAACGCCGCGGGCGAGGCCGGCGCCACCATGCGGCTGCACGCCAATATGGACCACATGCATCTGATCGACCCGGCGACCGGGCTAGTGCTGTGAGCCTGTCATTCCGGGGCGCGCCGAAGGCGCGAACCGGAATGACAAAATACTACGCAGCAGCGACGACGCCGCGCTCGATGCGGTAGGCGCGCGCGAGCAGGTCGAGGACGTGCACCTCGTTCGACTCGGCGATCAGCACCGAGACGCCCTCGGTCTTCAGGTTCGCCAGAACCTCGCCGAGCCGTCGCGCCAGGGCCGGCGCCAGACCCTCGAACGGCTCGTCGAGCAGCAGGATGCGCGTGCCGGCCATCAGCGCGCGCGCCAGGGCAACCATCTTCTGCTGGCCGCCGGAGAGTTCCAGCGCGCGGCGTCCGGCGAAGCGCGCCACCTCCGGCATGATGCCGAAGATCCATTCCAGCCGCTCGTCGACGCCATCGACGCGCGTCGACCAGGTCGGCAGGCGGATGTTCTCTTCCACCGTGAACTCCGGCACCAGCCGGCGGTCCTCGGGCATGTAGCCGATGCCGTGCGCGGCGCGGCGATGCGGCGGCAGCGTCAGCAAGTCGACATGACCGAGTGTCACCTTTCCGGACGCCGGCAGCGCGCCCATCAGCGCCCGCAGCAAAGTCGTCTTGCCGGCGCCGTTGCGGCCGATGAGGCCGCACATCTGGCCTTCGGTCATGAACAGGGAGGCGTCGCGGATGATCGGGATCGACCCGATCGAGACGCTGAGCTCCTCGACCTTAAGCATGCGCGGCCCCCGCGGGCTTCAGCTTCACGCCGGTGATCAGCTCCTGCACGCGCGGTTGGCCGAGCGTCTCGGCCGGCGGGCCGTCGGCAATGACGGTGCCGTCGTAGAAGGCGAGCACACGCTCAGCGAACCTGCCGACGATCTCCATGTCGTGCTCGACGAACAGCACGGTGATCCTGCGGCTCTTCAGCGCCGTCATGACGACGCTCATGAGGTTGAATTTCTCCTCGATCGAGATGCCGCTTGTCGGCTCGTCGAGCAAGAGGAGCCGCGGCCAGCCGACCACCGCCATGCCGATGTCGAGGAGCTTGCGGATGCCCTGCGGCAGCGTGTTCGCGGGCGTGTGCCGGTAGAGGCCGATCTGGAACAGTTCGAGCGTCGCTTCCGCCTCCGCCATCGCGTCCGGCGAGCGCAGCGGCGTGGCGATCGCGCCGAACAGGCCGCCGCGGCGCCGCGCGATCGCCGCTGCGATGCACATGTTGTCGAGCACCGTCATCGTCGGAAACACCTGCGCCACCTGGAATGAGCGCGAGATGCCGAGGCGGGTGATGTCGCGCGAC
>Ga0265342_10000291_pt1 | contig 56828 bp, 56 predicted proteins | sample 4CB327metaG_FD_203125 | JGI IMG/M metagenome (GOLD analysis project Ga0265342, IMG submission 203125) | Rhizosphere microbial communities from Carex aquatilis grown in University of Washington, Seatle, WA, United States - 4-CB3-27 metaG | ecosystem: Host-associated > Plants > Roots >...
TGCCGGACTTCTGGGGTGAATTCATCACCGCGACGATCGGCGCAATCGTGCTATTGTTCGTGCTGCAGGCCGTGCGGCGCGCTTAAATGTCAGCCTTGCGGCGTGTTCGCAGCGTACGTAAGTACGCAACGCCAGATTCTTAAATTCGCCACGCGGAGCATGCGAGAACAGACCGATGGTTGTCGTGCTCGATACCGTCCACGGTCCACAGCGGCCGCGCCATCCGGAAAAGGCGCACAGGCCGGACCAGCCGGTGCTGAAGAAGCCGGACTGGATCCGGGTGAAGGCGCCGGTCTCGAAGGGCTATCTCGAAACCAAGGGGATCGTGCGCGCCCACGGCCTGCACACCGTGTGCGAGGAAGCGGGCTGCCCCAATATCGGCGAGTGCTGGGAGAAAAAACACGCGACGTTCATGATCATGGGCGACACCTGCACCCGCGCGTGCGCCTTCTGCAACGTCAAGACCGGATTGCCGGGCCCGCTCGATGCGGCCGAGCCGGTCCATGTCGCCGACGCCATCGCCAAGCTCGGGCTGTCGCACGTCGTCATCACCTCGGTCGATCGCGATGATCTGCCGGATGGCGGCGGCGCGCATTTTGCCGCGGTCATCGACGCCATTCGCGCGCGCTGTCCGCACACCACGATCGAAGTGCTGACGCCCGACTTTCTGCGCAAGGACGGCGCGCTCGAGCGCGTGGTCGCGGCCAAGCCCGACATCTTCAACCATAATCTCGAGACCGTGCCGTCGAAATATCTGACGGTCCGTCCGGGCGCGCGCTACTTCCATTCGATCCGGCTGCTGCAGCGGGTGAAGGAGCTCGATCCCGCCATGTTCACCAAATCCGGCATCATGGTCGGACTGGGAGAAGAGCGGAACGAGATCCAACAGGTGATGGATGATCTGCGCTCGGCGCAGGTCGATTTTCTCACCATCGGTCAATATCTGCAGCCGACCCGCAAGCATCACCCGGTTGAAAGCTTCGTGACGCCGGAGGAGTTCAAGACCTACGAGACCATCGCCTATGCCAAGGGATTCCTGATGGTGTCGGCGTCCCCGCTGACGCGGTCGTCGCACCATGCCGGCGACGACTTCGCCCGGCTCAAGGCGGCGCGCGCGCAGGCTGCGCGCTAGTAATGCCGCGATTTTCCACCAAGCGTCGCGTGCAGCATGCCGCCGCCGAGATGTTCGACCTGGTGGCCGATGTCGAACGCTATCCGCAATTCGTGCCACTGTGCCGAGACATGAAGATTCGGCGGCGCGCGCTCGCCGCCAATGGCGCCGAAGTGCTGGTGGCGGAAATGACCGTCGCCTACAAGCTGATCAGCGAGACCTTCACCAGCCGGGTGACGCTCGACCGTGGGAAGCGGCAGATCATGGTGGAATATCTCGACGGACCGTTCAGCCATATGGAGAACCGCTGGACGTTTTCTCCGGTCGGCGAACACGCCTGCGACGTCGAGTTCTTCATCGCCTATGAGTTCAAGAGCCGGACGCTCGGCTTTCTCATGGGCACCATGTTCGACAGCGCGTTTCGCCGCTTTGCCGAAGCGTTCGAGCGCCGCGCCGATATCGTTTATGCGGCCGGTCCGGCGTAGCGAAACGCTCCGGCGTCATTCCGGGGCCAGCTGAAAGCTGGAACCCGGAATCTCGAGCAGCAAACGCGCTGCACAAGTTGCATCAAGCCTCTCGGGATTGCGGGTTCACGCTCCGCGAGCCCCGGAATCACGCCGGAGTATTTTTCAGCAGCCTGTTAAGACGTCTCTCGGCCACCGCGGCGCCGAACTGCTTTCTTGGCAACAGCGATAATAGGCGACACGCCGCAATTCATCGTATGTATTGCAAGATGATATTTTTGAATATTTTCGGCAACGCAGTCGTCCGTTAGGCGGTTGTCATGCAAGCGATTCTCACGGAGCCCGGCAGATTGGCGACACGAGTGGTGGTCGCGACCGCTCTTTGCACCCCGTTTTCTAGTTGGGCAGCCGACAGTGTGAATCAAGCTGCGGAACCAGCCAACACTGGACCTCTGGTATTTTTCTCTGAATATTTGCGGCCGGTCGCGGACTGGAATGGTGTTCGATCAAAGCTGGAGCAAGCGGGCCTGACGTTTACGTTCACGTACTATGGTGACGCATTCGCCAATCCGGTCGGCGGAGTGACGCAAGGGCCGGGCTACGATGGGCGCTTTGGCACGATTATAGACGCCAACCTTGAAAAGCTTGCTGATTGGTCCGGCGCAACCTTGCATGCCAGTATTCATCAAATCCACGGAACGCAGTTCAGTTCGCGGAACCTCGACAACTTGATGACCGTAAGCGGAATTGAGGCCCCGCCGTCGACGCGGCTGTTCAACCTTTGGATCGAACAGAAGCTCGCGAACGAAGTCAGCTTGCGAGTTGGCCAATTTACCGCGGCGCAGGTGTTCGAGGTTAGCCAAAACGCCAACCTGTTCATCAATTCAACCTTCGGCTGGCCCGGTCTCAATGCGCAAGATCTCCCAAGCGGAGGCCCCGCTTACCCGGAAGCGACGCCGGGAGTGCGTCTACAATTCACACCGAATGACAATCTGACGTTCCGCGCGGCCGTGTTTGACGGAGATCCAGCAGGCCCGGGCACTGGAAATCCGGTCAGCCGCGATCCGTTTGGGTTTGCGTTCCGGGTCAATGATCCGCCGTTTTTCGTGGTTGAGTCGGCCTACGCCTACGACCAGCAGCCGGCTGCCGGCCGAGCTGAAAACCCAAATCAGGAGGGATATGCGTCGCCGCGCGCTGTCGTGAGATCAGCGGAGACAAACCTTCCCGGCACGGTGAAGGTCGGCGCGTGGCTCAGCACCGAGTCGTTTGCTGATCAGCGTCTGAATGCGGGCGGTGAATTGCTAGCATCGGGTGGTCAGCCGCTTCAGCATTCGGGGAACTTTGCGCTTTACGGCGTAATCGACCAAATGCTCTGGCGCGAGCCAGGCGATGGGGACCGAGGTCTGAGCATGTATTTTCGCGGCAGCGGTGCGCCCAGCGATCGCAACCAGATCGATCTTTATGCCGATGGAGGATTGACCTACAAAGGCGCGATCGCGTCGCGGCCGGACGACACCATGGGCATTGGCCTGGCGTTCGCCCGTATTTCGCCGCAAGCAAGCGCATTCGATCGCCAACTCGTCGCGCTCACCGGATCGGCGATGCCGATTCGCGACTTCGAGGCTGCGATCGAATGGACGTATCAATGGCAGCTGGGAAACAACTGGTTCATTCAACCCGACCTGCAGTATATTATTCATCCGGGAGGCAACATCGCCAATCCGCTTGATCCAACCATGCAATCGGCGGTGCAAAATGCGCTCGTGTTCGGCACGCGCATCAGTGGGAGGTTCTAGGAAACAGCGTTCTCGGCTTGACCATGTCGTCGCCGACCAACAACATTTTCGGTTTGCGTGGTCCTTATTTGCTCACCAACGGCAACATCCGTTGCACGACGCGGTCGCGATAGTAGAAAAGATGGGTCAAGGCGGCCGCGAGGTGGAGCCCTATCAAGATCAACAAGGCCCACTCGAAGTTCTGATGCCAGCCGTCGATGGCTTTGAGGAGGGGCGCGTCTTCGCCGGTCAACATCGGCAACGGTACGACAAAGAACCACGAGATCTTCCAACCGCGTGCTGATGCGAACAACCAGCCGCTCACTGTCGTCGCGATCACGAGTGAATAAAGTAACCAATGGACGGCTTCCGAACCAAGTCTCTGCCAGGGTTGAAGTGAACTCTCGGCGGCGACGGGATGTGCGAAGCGCCACAACAAGCGCACGACCATTAGCGTCAGAATTACTGTTCCAATTGAAATGTGCCAGGTCATTGCCAAGCCGGGGCTCATGCCGCGCCGAATATCGGGCATGAACCATCCGATCGGGTATTGGACAAGGAGCAGCGCCACGATTGTCCAATGAAACACTTTGGCCGTGGCGTCGTAATGCAGATTTTTCATGACCGGTCCGAAGCTCCAGGCCGCCGCATGAAGCGGAGTTTTCTATATTAGAGCGACCTGGACCAGCGAATTCTTGTTTTCCCATCTCAGAGTAGGTCGATTCAGCGGCAAGTCGCCTGTTGCAAATCATTGACGGCGTTGCGCCGCAATCGGCGGCGGACCGCGACGATCTCGGCGCGATTGCATTTGATAGCACCGAGCGCGAGCGCCTTGGCGCGCTCAAAGCCGGTCAAATCATAGTGCGGTGTCGTGGACTTCGGCGGGCCCTGAAACGACAAGCGATTGATTCCGAGCTGCGCCGCAAAGCGATGCAGCTCATCGGTTTCGTCGGCGAGCAGATGGCACCATTTGCGGCCGGCCCAGTGCCAGATCGCTTCGTCGACATAGACCGCCATGCCGACGCCCCCGCGCTGTTGTTTAGACCCGTCCGCCGTCGGCCAGCGATTGCAGGATCGCCAGCGCTTCCGCCGCCGCGCGCAGGCGCACGCGGCGGCGGCCGATCTTGCCGTAGCGCTTTTCGCGGTGGACGCCGCGGCCGTCGCGGGTGGCGGCGGCGAAGTGGACGAGGCCCACGGGCTTTGTCGCCGATCCGCCGCCGGGACCGGCAATGCCGGTCACCGCGACGCTGATCGTCGCATCGGAATGGGCGAGCGCGCCGCGTGCCATCGCTTCGGCGGTCTCGCGGCTCACCGCGCCGAAACGCTCGAGAATATCGCCGGAGACGTCCAGCATCGCCTGCTTCGCCGCGTTGGAATAGGTGACGAAGCCGCGATCGAACACATCGGAGGAGCCGGGAATTTCGGTGAGCGCAGCGGCGACCAGGCCGCCGGTGCAGGATTCAGCTGTCGTCAGGGTGATGGAGCGCGCGCGACAGAGGGTGAGGAGACGCTTGGCGGCTTTGCTGAGCGCGTCCTCGACCATCAACCGCTCCAGGGCAGCCGCACGGTTGCGGTCGCGAATGCGACCATGCCTTCGCCGCGGCCGGTGAAGCCAAGCTGTTCGCTGGTGGTGGCCTTGACCCCGACGCGGTCGGCGGTGATGCCGGCAATCTCGGCCACGCGGGCGCGGATGGCGTCGCGGTGTGGCCCGATCCGCGGGGCCTCGCACACGATGGTGATGTCGAGATGGGCGATGCGTCCGCCGCGCGCACGTACGCGCTCGACCGCGAATGCGAGAAAGCGGTCGGAGGAGGCGCCGCGCCATTGCGGATCGGAGGGCGGGAAGTGGGAGCCGATGTCGCCGTCGGCGAGCGCACCGAGGATCGCATCGACCAGCGCGTGCAGGGCGACGTCGGCGTCGGAATGTCCGGATAGGCCGCGTTCGAACGGGATCCGGACGCCGCCGAGGGTGACGTGGTCGCCGTCGCCGAAGACGTGAACGTCATAACCGGTGCCGATGCGCACGTCGCCGAGGGCGGCCAAATCCTTGGCCTCCGCGCGCACGAAGTCGTCCGCGGTGGTCAGTTTGATGTTGCCGGCTTCGCCTTCGAATACGCTCACGGCCATGCCCGCCCATTCGGTCAACGCGGCGTCGTCGGTGAAATCATCGCGGCCGGCGGCGCCGGCCTTGCGGTGCGCCGCGAGCAGCGCGGCAAAATTGAACGCCTGCGGCGTCTGAATAGTCCGCAGACGGGCGCGGTCAAGGGTTTCGGCAACCCGACCCTGCGCATCAACGGTCTTGACGGTGTCGGTGACCGCAAGGCCCGGAATCGCGGCGCCGTCCTTGGCCGCTGCGGCGATCGCCCGGGACACCAGGTCGGCGGAGGCAAAGGGGCGGGCGGCGTCGTGCACCAGTACGATGCTGGGCTGATAGGGGGCCAAGGCCTCGAGCCCGGCATGCACGGATTCCTGCCGGGTCTTGCCGCCGAAAACCGGCGCGAGAATCCGCATCCCGGCGGAGGCACTGGCGCAAAGTTCGGCATCGTCGCGATGGATCACCGGCTGAACCAGCCCGACTTCGGCGTGATCGACAAACTTGGCGAGGCTCTGCCGGATCACCGGAATACCACCCAAGGTTCTGTATTGCTTTGGCAATTCTCCGCCCGCCCGAAACCCTCTTCCGGCCGCCACGACCACTGCTGCCACCACGCCCGCCATCGACCCAACACTCCCGCGGAAGATCCGACCATGGCTTTACCGCGCTCGCTTCCGGCGGCAAAACGCTTTCTTGAAGGTCTTTGATTCGATGAGCAAAAATGTAGCAGTTAACGCTTTGTGCAATGCAGCACTTGCTCTTCGGTGTTAAATGGCTAAACTCTATGCAACTGAGAAATCGCCTAAATCATAGGCATTGATAGTGCAGACATCACCTCTGTTGTCCTTCGGCTCATTGCCGCTGCCGATCGGCAGCCGCACTGCGGCCAACCGCGCCATCATGGCGCCGATGTCCGGCGTGACCGACGCGCCGTTCCGTCGGATGGCCAACCGGCTCGGCGCCGGGCTGGTGGTGTCCGAAATGACCGCCTGCGCCGCGCTCGCGCAAGGTCGCCGCAATGCGCAATTGCGGCTCGAAGGGCAGGGCGGCGGTCTGCATGTGGTCCAGATTGCCGGCTGCGAACCGCAGTGGATGGCGGAAGGTGCCCGCATCGCCGCGAACGCGGGGGCCGATGTCATCGACATCAACATGGGTTGTCCGGCCAAGCACGTTACCAACGGGGAGTCGGGTTCGGCGCTGATGCGCGATCTCGACCATGCGTTGCGGCTGATCGACGCGACCATCGCGGCGGTGACGGTGCCGGTGACGCTGAAGATGCGGCTCGGCTGGGACCACCAGTCGATCAATTCGCCCGCGCTCGCCCGTCGCGCCGAGAATGCCGGAATAGCGATGTTGACCGTGCACGGCCGCACCCGCTGTCAGTTTTATACCGGGCAGGCGGACTGGGCCGCGATATCCGCCGTCAAGGCGAATGTCACCATCCCGGTGGTGGTCAACGGCGACATCGTGACGTTTGACGACGCGGTCGCGGCACTGCGGGCGTCGCAGGCCGACGCCGTCATGATCGGACGCGGCGCGCAGGGCCGTCCCTGGTTTCCCGGCCAGGTCGCCCGTTATCTCGCCACCGGCGTGCGCGAAACGCCGCCGCTGCTGTGCGACCAACTCACGCTGATCGCCACGCTCTATGAGGAGATGCTGATGCATCACGGGGTGCGGATCGGACTGCGCCATGCGCGCAAGCATCTCGGCTGGGCGCTCGACGCCGCCGCCGCCACCGTCGGGGCTTCGCGCGAAATGCTCAGACTTTGGCGCACGCGCGTCCTGACCGCGGAAGACCCGTCGGAAACCCAGCGTCACCTCGCCGATGCATTCCAGGCGTTGGCCTGGAGGGCTGCTGCATGACCATGGTCGAACAGCGCAAATCGCCACCCCTGTTGAACGCCGCCGAGGCGGTGCTCAACTCGCTGCCGCATCCGGTCCTGGTGATTGCGCCGGACGGCCGGATCGCCGACGCCAACGTCGCGGCGGAGACGTTCTTCGAAAGCTCGATTCTGCTGCTCCGACGCTATTCCATGCGCGACCTGGTGCCGTTCGGCAGTCCGCTGCTGGCGCTGATCGAGCAGGTGCGCACCCGCGGTGCTGCGGTGAACGAATATCGCGTCGATCTCGGTTCGCCGCGGATTCCCGGCGAGCGCGTCGTCGATCTGCACGTCGCCCCGATGCCGGAGCGCACCGGCTACGTCGTCGTCATGCTGCAGGAGCGGACCATCGCCGACAAGATGGACCGCCAATTGACCCATCGCGGCGCCGCCCGTTCGGTGATCGCGCTCGCCGCGATGCTCGCGCACGAGATCAAGAACCCGCTGTCGGGCATTCGCGGCGCCGCGCAGCTGCTGGAGCAATCTGCCGGCGACGACGACCGCACGCTGACCCGACTGATCTGCGAGGAAGCCGACCGCATCGTGAAGCTGGTCGACCGCATGGAAGTGTTTGCGGACGAGCGGCCGGTGGAGCGGGCGCCGGTCAATATCCACGTGGTGCTCGATCACGTGAAGCGGCTCGCGCAATCGGGCTTTGCCCGCCACATCAAGTTCGTCGAGGAATACGACCCGTCCTTGCCGCCGGTCTATGCCAATCGCGACCAGCTGGTTCAGGTATTCCTGAACCTGGTGAAGAACGCGGCGGAGTCGATCGGCGATGCCAATGATGGCGAAATCCATCTCACCACCGCGTTTCGCCCCGGCGTGCGCCTGTCGTTGCCGGGAACCAAGACCCGCGTGTCGCTGCCGCTGGAGTTCTGCGTCAGGGACAATGGTCCGGGCGTGCCGGAAGATCTGCTGCCGCATCTGTTCGACCCGTTCGTGACCACCAAGCCGACAGGAAGTGGCCTAGGTCTTGCACTTGTTGCCAAGATTGTGGGCGACCATGGAGGTGTCATCGAATGCGAGTCGCAGCCACGACGCACAACCTTTCGTGTGCTGATGCCCAAGTTCATGGGTGACGACGCAGTGCCGGGCGCAGACGCCTAAAAGAGGAATTCATGCCCGCGGGAAGCATACTAGTCGCCGACGACGACGCAGCGATACGAACGGTGCTCAATCAGGCATTGTCGCGCGCCGGCTATGAGGTGCGCTCAACCAGCAATGCTGCGACGTTGTGGCGCTGGGTCAGCCAGGGCGACGGCGACCTCGTCATCACCGACGTGGTGATGCCGGACGAAAACGCCTTCGAGCTGCTGCCACGGATCAAGAAGCTGCGGCCGGATCTCCCGGTCATCGTGATGAGCGCGCAGAACACGTTCATGACCGCGATCCGTGCCTCCGAGCGCGGCGCCTACGAATACCTGCCGAAGCCGTTCGATCTCAAGGAACTGATCGCGATCATCGGCCGCGCATTGTCGGAGCCGAAGGAACGGCGCGTGTCGGCGCCCAAGATCGAAGATTTCGATTCCATTCCGCTGATCGGCCGCTCGCCGGCGATGCAGGAAATCTACCGCGTGCTGGCGCGGCTGATGCAGACCGATTTGACGGTCATGATCACCGGCGAATCCGGCACCGGCAAGGAACTCGTCGCCCGCGCGCTGCACGATTACGGCAAGCGGCGCACCGGACCGTTCGTGGCGATCAACATGGCGGCGATCCCGCGCGACCTCGTGGAGTCCGAACTTTTCGGGCACGAGAAGGGTGCGTTCACCGGCGCCAATACCCGTAGTTCCGGCCGCTTCGAGCAGGCGGAAAACGGCACCCTGTTCCTCGACGAGATCGGCGACATGCCGATGGAGGCGCAGACCCGGCTGCTGCGGGTGCTGCAGCAGGGCGAATACACCACCGTCGGCGGACGCACCCCGATCAAGACCGACGTGCGGATCGTCGCCGCCACCAACAAGGATCTGCGGATCCTGATTCAGCAGGGGCTGTTTCGCGAAGATCTGTATTTCCGCCTCAACGTGGTGCCGCTGCGGCTGCCGCCGTTGCGCGAGCGCATGGAGGACGTGGCCGACCTGATCCGGCATTTTTTCGCGCAGGCCGCCCAGGAGGGATTGCCGCCGAAGCAGATCGACCAGGCCGCGCTCGAGCGTCTCAAGCGCTATCGCTGGCCGGGCAACGTGCGCGAACTGGAAAACCTGGCGCGACGGCTCGCCGCACTTTATCCGCACGAGACCATCACCGCCCCGGTCATCGATGCGGAATTGTCGCAACCGGCGGCGGCGTCGATGGCGGACGAAGACCGCACCGATGAAAGCCTGTCGTCCGCGGTCGAGCGGCATCTCGCGCGCTATTTTTCCGGGTTCGACGACACTCTGCCGCCGCCCGGGCTCTATCATCGGATCCTGCGCGAGGTGGAATATCCGCTGCTGTCGGCAGCGCTCGCGGCCACCCGCGGCAACCAAATCCGCGCCGCCGATCTGCTGGGCGTCAACCGCAACACCTTGCGCAAGAAGATCCGGGACCTGGACATCCAGGTGATCCGCACCAGCGGCTGAGGCCATCGCGCGCTCAGCGCGGCTCGGCGCCCCGGGTCGCCTCGAACAGCGCGACGTCGAGGCTGAAACTGCCGTCGGGCGCGGTCTCGAAATAGGCCGAGACCTCGCCGGCGACCGCCGCCTGCAGCGCGCGGATCGCCGCGATCTGGGGCGTCGGCGTGCGCATGCGCTCGACCCAGTTGGCAAAGTCGAGCCGCACCCGGTAGCTGCGGCTGTTGCGGCAGCGAAGTCCGGCGCCGGCGAGCGCGCTTTCCCATTCACCGCGCGTGTAGCTGCGTACATGTGAGCAGTCGCGCAGCAGTTCGAGCGCCTGGAGATAAGTATCGCGCACCGGGATGCCGGGCGATACCGAGTCGACGATGGCGACGACACCGCCCGGCGCCAGCACTCGCGCGGCTTCGCGTAGCCCCAGCGCAAGATCGCGCCAGTGATGCGCGCTGTATCGGCTCATCACCACGTCGAAGTGACCATCGGCGAACGGCAGGTGCTCCGCCGAACCCTGTTGCGTCGTGACGTTGGCGAACCCGCGTTCGCGCGCGGCCCGGTCGACCACCGCCAGCATCTCGGTCGAGAGATCGTAGGCGACGACGTCGCGCGCATGGGGCGCGACATGGAATGTGACGTGGCCGCCGCCGCAACCGAGGTCGAGCACGCGGGCCGCCGGCCGCTCGCGGACCAGCGCGGCGAGGTCGGCAAGGTCGGCGCCTTGGGCATGGACGGCACTGGCAAGATAGGCCTCGGCCCGCGACCCGAATTGCTGGTTCACAAGGGCGGTTTGGCTCGTATCGGTCATGGCAGCTCCTCCGTCGCGGTCTCGCGGTGGCTCTGCCTCAGGGCTTACTGCCCTCGATACACCAGTGTAAGATTCTATTTTATACAGGTATAAGCACCACCACCATGATCAATCATGATCGGCGCCGGGAACTCGGCGAGTTTATCCGTGCCCGGCGTGAGAGGCTGAAGCCGCGCGATTTCGGTCTGACCGACGCCGGCCGGCGTCGCACCCCGGGCCTGCGCCGTGAAGAAGCAGCCCAGGCCTGCGGTCTCAGCGTCACTTGGTACACGTGGGTCGAACAAGGCCGCGAGATCTCGCTGTCTCCGGTCGCGCTCGCCCGTCTCGCCCGCGCACTGCGACTCGGACGCGCCGAGCGGGAGTACCTGTTTGCGCTCGCCGACCGGCGCGATCCGGACCCGGTCACTGCCGACATTGATGCGGTTCCAGATCCGGTGCTTGCCTGCGTCAATGCGATCACGGCGCCCGCCTACATTCTCGACCGGGCCTGGAACGCCCGCGGATGGAACCAAGCGGCCGAGCAGTTGTTCGTCGGCTGGCTTGATCAGCCCGGCCCGCGCAATCTGCTGCACTTCGTGTTTCTCGAACCCGCCGCGCAGTCGCTGATCGCCGACTTCGATGACCGCGCCCGGCGGGTCGTCGCCGAGTTCCGAGCCGGCCTTGGCACCCACGTCCGGGATGCCTCGGTCCGCCGCCTGATTGACGATCTGCACCGCAATCCACGTTTTGCCCGGCTCTGGGACGAGCACTGGGTGATGGTCCGCGAAGGTGGCGAACGTCGGTTCAATCATCCGCTCCGCGGCCCGGTCCGCTGCGAGCAGGTCAGTTTCAATCTCGCCAGCCATCCCGACCTGAAACTGACGATCCTGATCGATACGGGCTTGCCATCTGAGGGCTGCGACAGGGCCGATGGCTAAAACCGGGCCCGCCCAGGAAATGTCTCAATTCGGCAACAATGTTGTATAAAGGCATCAGTCAGTAAGGCAGCTGGCTCGCCGGGGCCAACCTGTTTTCCGAACTGTCTGTCTCACTTCAACAAGGGACTTCATGACGAGCGCGGACCAAGCCGCTCCCGCCGACACGGCAGTTGCCTCGGCTCCTGCTGCCGCCGGGGTGGCAACCGGGATCATCGGTCCGATCGCGGTCGGGATTGCCCTGTTGTCGGCGCTGACGACGTTCCTGGTGCTCGCCGGGCTCACCCCGATCGAGCCGACCCACTACGTCGTGGTGACCCTGTTGCTGGTCAACACCTTGGCGGTGCTGCTGCTGGTCGGGATCATCGGCCGGGAAGTGTGGCAGGTGGTGCAGGCCCGCCGGCGGGGCAGGGCGGCCGCCCGCCTCCACGTGCAGATCGTCGGGCTGTTTTCCATCATCGCCGCGGCGCCGGCGATCCTGCTCGCGGTGGTCGCCAGCATCACCCTCGACCGCGGCCTCGACCGGTTCTTTTCGCTGCGCACCCGCGCGGTGATCGAGAACTCCTTGATCGTGGCGCAGGCCTACCTGACCGAGCACGCGCAGATGATCCGCGGCGAGACGATGGCGATGGCCTTCGACCTCGCGCGCGCCAAGCCGCTGTTCGACCAGGACCGGGAGCGGTTCCGGCAATTGCTGACCGCGCAGGCGACCTTTCGCGGGCTGCCCGGAACCATGATCATCGACGTCAACCGGACGGTGATCGAAAAAGCCGACGTGCGCAGCCCGCAGGAATTCATCGCGCCGTCGAGCGCCGCGCTCGCCAACGTCACCGACAGCGAACCCCAAGTCGCGCTGTTTCCGGATGCCAATTACGTCGCCGCGGTGATCAAGCTGCGAAGCTACGACAACGCCTATCTCTACGTGGCGCGACCGCTCGATCCGCGCGTGGTGTCGCAACTGCGCGAAACCCAGACCAGCATCGGCGAGTATGCGGCACTCGAAGCGCGCAAGCTCGGCGTCCAGATCGCGTTCGCGCTGATGTACACCGTGATCGCGCTGACGGTTTTATTGTCGGCGGCGTGGATCGGGTTGAATTTCGCCAACCGGCTGGTGGCGCCCATTCGCCGGTTGATCGGCGCGGTCAACGTCGTCTCGCGCGGCAATCTTCACGTCCAGGTTCCGGTGCGGCAATCGGAAGGCGATCTCGCCCAGCTCGGCGAAACCTTCAACAAGATGACGCACGAATTGCGGACCCAGCGCGACGACATCGTGCGCGCGCGCGATCTCATGGACAGCCGGCGGCGCTTCACCGAAGCGGTGCTGGCCGGCGCCAGCGCCGGGGTCATCGGGGTCGATGCCGACGGCAAGATCAGCATCCTCAATCGCTCGGCCGAAAAGCTGATCGGCTGCGCGGAAGCAGACGCGCTCGGGAAGTCGTTGACCGAGGTGGTGCCGGAGCTCGCGCCGCTGATCGCGGAGGCGCTTGCCAATACGCAACGGCTCCTGCAAGGGCAGATCACCATCAATCGCGCCGGCGACGAGCGGAACTTATCCGTGCGCGTCACCACCGAACAATCCAGTGACCCGGCGCACGGCTACGTCGTGACCCTCGACGACATCACCGAGCTTGTCAGTGCGCAGCGCACATCGGCGTGGGCGGACGTGGCGCGCCGCATCGCTCACGAGATCAAGAACCCGCTGACGCCGATCCAATTGTCCGCGGAACGCCTGCGCCGGAAATATGGCGGCGTGATCAAGGAAGACCGCGCGATCTTCGAACGCTGCACCGACACAATCATCCGGCAGGTGGACGACATCCGCCGCATGGTGGACGAATTCTCCCGCTTCGCGCGCATGCCGAAGCCGGTCATCGTCGCCGAAGATGTCGCCGACACGGTGCGACAGGCAGTGTTCCTGATGCGCGTCGGCCATGCGGACATTGACATCGAGGCGGATATCGCCGAAGACCCGATGCCCGCCCGTTTCGATCGCCGACTGATTTCGCAAGGCCTCACCAACATTATCAAGAATGCCGCGGAAGCGATCTCCGCGGTACCGCCGCAGGAACTTGGGCGCGGAACGATCAAGATTTCCGCCGCACGCGAGGGTCCCAATATCATCATCGATATCGTCGATAACGGCGTTGGATTGCCGAAGGAAAACCGGCGCCGCTTGCTCGAGCCCTATGTCACCACCAGGGAGAAGGGGACCGGCCTCGGTCTCGCAATCGTCGGAAAGATTCTGGAAGAGCACGGGGGCCGGATCGAATTGCACGATGCGGCGGAGAAAGTGTCGGGCGTAAGGGGTGCGTGGATACGAATGCTGTTTGCGGCCGAACCGGTCGTGAACGATGAGCCAAAAACGCGCAAAGCCGCAAACGAGCGATAACTATGGCCTCAGACATTGTGATCGTTGATGACGAAGCCGATATCCGCGAACTGGTCGCGGGTATCCTGGAAGACGAGGGCTATTCCACGCGCACCGCGCGCGACAGCGACGAGGCGCTGGCGACCATTCAGTCGCGGCGGCCGAGCCTGATCTTTCTCGACATCTGGCTGCAGGGCAGCCGCCTCGACGGCCTGCAACTGCTCGACATGGTCAAGCAGGATCATCCGGATCTGCCCGTCGTCATGATCTCCGGCCACGGCAATATCGAAACCGCCGTCGCCGCGATCAAGCACGGCGCCTACGACTTCATCGAGAAACCGTTCAAGGCCGACCGCCTGGTGCTGGTCGCCGACCGTGCGCTGGAAACCTCCCGCCTGAAGCGCGAGGTCAGGGAACTCAAGCAATTATCTCCAGTCCCGGCGACGCTGGTCGGACGTTCCGCGAGCATCAGCCAGCTGCGCCAGATCATCGACAAGGTGGCCCCGACCAACAGCCGCGTATTGATCGTCGGTCCCTCGGGTTCCGGCAAGGAATTGACCGCGCGCACCATTCATGTTGCGTCCGGTCGCGCCAGCGGCCCGTTCGTCGTCATCAACGCGGCGGCGATCACGCCGGAGCGGATGGAGACCGAACTGTTCGGCGTCGAGCAGTCGAACGGAACGCAGGCCCGCAAGGTCGGCGCGCTGGAGGAAGCCCACACCGGCACGCTGTTCATCGATGAGATCGCCGACATGCCGCGCGACACCCAGAACAAGATTCTGCGGGTGCTGGTCGATCAAACCTTCCAGCGCGTCGGCGGCAGCACCAAGGTTGCGGTCGACGTTCGCATTATTTCTTCCACCGGATCCAACATCGAGGCGGAAGTGGCCTCCGGCGAATTCCGCGAGGACCTCTATCATCGGCTGTCCGTGGTTCCGATCCGGGTCCCGCCGCTGGCCGAGCGACGCGAAGATATTCCGGATCTCGTCGACTACTTCATGGAGCAGATATCGCAGGCGACCGGTCTGCCGAAGCGGCGGATCGGCAACGATGCGATGGCGGTGCTGCAATCGCATGATTGGCCGGGCAACGTCCGCCAGCTTCGCAACAACGTCGAACGCCTGATGATCCTCGCCGGCGGCGATCCCGACGCGCTGATCACCGCCAACATGCTGCCGCAGGACGTCGGATCGATGGTGCCGAGCATGCCGAACGGCAATGGCGGCGAGCATCTGATGGGACTGCCGCTGCGCGAGGCGCGCGAGGTGTTCGAGCGGGAATATCTGCGCGCGCAGATCAGCCGCTTCGGCGGCAACATTTCGCGGACCGCCGAATTCGTCGGCATGGAGCGCTCGGCGCTGCATCGCAAGCTGAAGGCGCTGGGGATGGATTAGTGTTCCGGTCCCGGGACACGAGGATGATCGTATCCGCGCGCGGTCGGAGCGTTGATCGACCTGGTGCGCGCGCTGATGAGAAGGTTCTGCGATGTCGCGCATCGCTTATGTGAACGGCCGCTATCGTCCCCACCGCGACGCCAGCGTGCACGTCGAAGACCGTGGCTATCAATTTGCCGACGGCGTCTATGAGGTCTGCGAAGTCAGGGACGGCACCATCGTCGACGAGCGCCGGCACATGGGCCGACTGCAGCGCTCGCTGGGCGAATTGCAGATCCGGCTGCCGATGCCGCTCACAGCGCTCAGCGTCGTCATGCACGAGACGGTGCGACGCAACCGGGTGCGCAACGGCATCATCTACCTGCAGATCACCCGCGGGGTGGCGCGACGCGATCATGCCTTTCCCCCGCCGCAGACCCCACCGAGCGTGGTGGTGACGGCCCGCACGCTCGATCGCGCCAAGGGCGAGACCACCGCGCGGGACGGAATTTCCGTGATCACGATGCCCGATCAGCGCTGGGCGCGGGTCGATATCAAGAGCGTGTCGCTGCTGCCAAACGTGCTCGCCAAACAGGCAGCGCGCGAGCAGGGGGCCCGCGAGGCGTGGCTGGTGGATGCGCAGGGTTTTGTCACCGAGGGCGCTACCGCCAATGCGTGGATCGCGACCACGGACGGCAAGGTCGTCACCCGCCCGGCCGACACCGGCATCCTGCGCGGCATCTCCCGCACGGTGGTGCTGCAGGCGATCGCGGCGCTCGGCATGACCCTGGAGGAGCGCCCATTTACGGTTGCAGAAGCCTATGCGGCACGCGAGGCCTTCGTGACCGCGGCAAGCCAGATCGTGCTGCCGGTCACGCGGATCGATGGTCGTCCGGTCGGCGACGGCAGCCCCGGGCCGATCGCCCAGGCGTTGCGGCGGGAATTCCACCGTTATGCCGAATTCTCTTGAGAATACAATACTACGGCACCGTCGCGGAGGTTGTGCTCAGGGCTGTAACTTACGCTTGCGCTGCACCGCCACGTGCCATCTAATGGTAGAGTCTACGTCCCAGGGGTTAAAACAACAAAATTAAAGACGCACCGACCAACCAGAAGATCCTCGCGGGGCAGGGGCCCGCGAGCAAAAAACGGAAACAACGGCCATGGCAGCCGACCGCGCACAAAACCTACAAGACACCTTCCTCAATTACGTCCGCAAGAACAAGACTCCGCTCACGATCTTCCTGGTGAACGGCGTGAAATTGCAGGGCGTCGTGACCTGGTTTGATAATTTTTGCGTGCTGCTGCGACGGGATGGTCATTCCCAGCTCGTCTACAAGCACGCAATCTCGACCATCATGCCCGGTCATCCGATCCAGCTGTTTGAAGGGGCCGAGGAAGCGGCGCCCGTCGGGGAAAAGACCTAATTGGAGCCGCGCCGTCGCGACACTGGTTTCGAGCGTTTGAGCCCGGTTGATCCGGGATCGACCACGGGACGCGCGCTGGTCATCGGTCCGTATCCTCGCAGCCGGGAGGCACGCCCCGCAGGCGCGCCGACCGAAGGCGGCGTGCGTTCGCCGTCGGTCCGCCTCGAGGAGGCGGTCGGGCTCGCGCGGGCGATCGACCTCGATGTGGTCGAAGCCGGCCTCGTGGTGCTCAACGCGATCCGGCCCGCCACTTATCTCGGCAAAGGCAAAGTCGAGGAAATCGCCGGGCTGATCAAAAGCGCGGAAGCCGGGCTCGTGATCATGGATTGCGCCCTGTCGCCAGTGCAGCAGCGCAATCTGGAACGGGCCTGGAACGCCAAGGTACTCGACCGCAACGGTCTGATCCTGGAGATTTTCGGCCGGCGCGCGCGCACCCGTGAAGGCTCGCTGCAGGTCGAACTCGCGCATCTCAATTATCAGCGCAGCCGCCTGGTTCGATCCTGGACCCATCTCGAGCGCCAGCGCGGCGGCTTCGGCTTTCTCGGCGGCCCCGGAGAGACGCAGATCGAAACCGACCGCCGCATCATCGCCGAACGCATCGTCAAGATCGAGAAGGAACTCGAGGGCGTCAAGCGAACGCGCAAACTGCATCGCGACAGTCGCAAGCGCGTGCCGTATCCGATCGTTGCGCTGGTCGGCTACACCAATGCCGGCAAGTCCACCTTGTTCAACCGCATGACGCAGGCGCAAGTGCTCTCCGCCGACATGCTGTTTGCGACGCTCGATCCGACGCTGCGCGCGGTGTCACTGCCGCATGGCGCGCGTGTGATCCTGTCCGACACCGTCGGCTTCATCTCCGATCTGCCGACGTTGCTGGTCGCGGCGTTTCGCGCCACTTTGGAAGAAGTGATCGAGGCCGACATCATTTTGCATGTCCGCGATGTCGCTCACGGCGACACCGAAGCGCAGTCGGTCGACGTCGCCGACGTCTTGCGTCAACTCGGAATCGAACCCGGCGACGAAAGACTGCTGGAAGTCTGGAACAAGGTCGATGGCCTGAGCAGCGGCGATCGCGAGCGGGTGTTGAATCTCGCGGCGCGGCAGAGCGAGGAGCATCCGGTCGCGGTGGTGTCGGCGCTGACCGGGGAGGGGATCGATCAACTGATCACCATGATCGAGACGCGCCTCGCCCGCACCCGCATCACCTTGGATCTCGTCCTCGACGGCAGCGATGGCGCCGGCCTCAGCTGGCTGTACCGCAACGCCGAGGTGCTGGCGAAAAGCGCCGACAGCGACGGACGCATGTCGGTGACGGTGCGCACCGATCCGGCGAAGGCGAATATTTTGCGCGCCAAGTTCGGATTGCCCGCGGTTGCCACGGGCTAGTCTTACAGCGTCACGCGATCCGCGAGCGACCCGCGATGCTCATCGTTGTGCCCTCTCCCTCGCAGGGAGAGGGCGTCTCGAATTTCCAGCAACTCAGAATGGGTGAGGGTCATTAGCCCTCAGTGAGACCCTAAACCCTCACCCAACGGAGACTGCTGCACGGCCCGTGTTGCCCTCTCCCCCCGGGAGAGGGCGCAAATACAAGTGCCGATTCACCAGCATCATCCTTCGTTGGCCTTCTCCGCCGCCTTTTCAGCTTCCTTGGCGGCGTTCCACAGATCATCCATTTCGGCGAGCGTCGCGACCTCGGGACGCTTGCCGCGCGCCGCCAGGGCCTGTTCGATGGCGGCGAAGCGGCGTTCGAATTTCACATTGGTGCCGCGCAGCGCCATTTCCGGGTCGACCTTCAAGTGGCGCGCGAGGTTGACGACGGCAAACAGCAGATCGCCGACCTCGACGCCGGCCCGCGCATCATCACCGGCGGCAATTTCATGCGCGATCTCATCGGCTTCCTCGCGGATCTTCGCGAGCACCGCGAGCGGATCATTCCAGTCGAACCCGACCTTGCCGGCGTTGGTCTGCAGCTTCATGGCGCGGGCGAGGGCGGGCAGGCCGCCCGGAATGCCGGCGAGGGCGCCCGCCTCCATCGGCGTCCCGCGGCGCGCGGCGCGCTCGGCCTTTTCCTCGGCCTTGATCCGGTCCCACTGCCCCTTGACCGCCTCCGGACTGGGCGCGCGGGCGTCGCCGAACACGTGCGGATGCCGCCGGATCAGTTTCTCGGTGATGGCCTGGACCACATCGCCGAAATCGAACGCGGCTTGCTCCTCGGCCATGCGCGCGTGAAACACGACCTGGAGCAGCAGATCGCCGAGTTCCTCACGCAGATCCGCGAGATCGCCGTGCGCGATCGCGTCGGCGACCTCGTGGGCTTCCTCAATTGTATAAGGAGCGATGCTGGCGAAGGTCTGTTCGAGGTCCCACGGACAGCCACTGTCGGGCGTCCGCAGCGCAGCCATGATGTCGAGAAGCCGAACGATGTCGCGCGAAGGTTTCAAGGCCGCACCTGTTCCAAGGCAGCACGTGTTTCAAGTCCGCACGTGGGGTCGGGACGAGGGCCGCAAACTAGCCAGCACCGGCGCCAGTGTCGCGCCCAATCTGACCCGCAAGGCAATGACGGCCGAAAGCCCAGGGAGCCGGCCCGGTGGCTTGATTCGCATAAGACATATTATGGAATATCTATTGGCGATGTTACACTTGACATACCCAGTACCCAAATGTAGCCTGACAACTGTCAGGAGTAACCGCCATGAACGATGTGGACGCTGAAACCAGAGGTCTAGCCATCTTGGGAATGTCTCTAGGGCACGCCGCCCTCACAATGCTCAACGCCAAAGGCATCATTTCGAACGACGAGATTGATTCGATGCTGGAGACGATCCTTGTGGGGGCCGAGACGCTTCTTCCTCCAGACGATCCGGGTGCCCAGATGGCGCGCAAACTCGCCGAAGGACTTGCTCATACGATTCGCCAGAACCGCGGCAAGCCAACCAAAGAAACCCATTAAACCGGTTCCATTGTTCGATATCAGCCATGGCTAAGTCCGTCCTTTCCGCGCCACATTTTCAAAATGAAGCCGCCGCTTTTACGTTTGTCGAAGCCGCACTGTGGTCCGATGGCCCGACGTGTCCGCACTGCGGGAACGCGGATGACTCCAAGATCGGCCGTTTGAACGGCAAGACGACCCGTCCTGGCCTGCACAAATGCTATGCCTGCAAACAGCCGTTCACGGTGCGCATGGGGACCATTTTTGAGTCCTCGCACCTGCCCCTGCACCTGTGGCTTCAGGTCATTCACCTGATGTGCGCGAGCAAGAAAGGCATCAGCACTCGCCAAATTCAGCGAATGCTCAATTGCAGCATGAAGACGGCATGGTTTTTGGGCCACCGCATTCGGCTGGCGATGGCACCGGCTAGCGACGTTGGCCCACTGGGTGGCGCTGGCAAGACCGTTGAGGCTGACGAAACCGAATTGGGACGGTCGCGCAAGACCAAGCGCCCGGCCGGCTTCCGCCGTAGCAGCCACAACACCAAAGTGCTTAGCCTCGTTGAGCGCGGCGGCAATATCCGTTCGGTGACGCTCGATCACCGCGGCGTCGGCGCGCATCTGCGCGCGATGGTGCATCAGGATAGCCGGCTGGTGACCGACATGGCGCAGCATTACAAGCTGCGCGGCTTTGCCCAACACGAGAGCGTGGATCATTCCAAGTTTGAATGGGCGCGCGGCGACGTGCACACCAACACCCTTGAAGGCTTCTTTTCCGTGTTCAAGCGTGGGATCGTCGGCATCTACCAACACGTCGATAAGAAGCATTTCGATAGGTATCTGGCTGAGTTCGACTTCCGCCAAAATACCCGCGTCAAGCTTGGCATCAACGATGAGCAACGCACCGAAATCGCTCTCAAGGGCGCCAAAGGTAAGCGGCTGACGTACGAAACAACTCGTAGCGAAGCCTAAGACCAAGGTTGATCCGGTAGAATCCGTACAATTTGAATTACCTTTTAAGGACGGGAACGGGCAGTGATGCCCGCCCCCGTTTTCGCTATCCTGATAGGTGCAAACCGAACCAGGAGCGAAACCGTGACTTTGACGCCTGAGCAAGAGCACGAGATTGGTGCTAGCTGGGAGAAAATAGGCGCGACACAAGTAAGATCCGACCTGGATCATGGCCGACTCTCTCCCGCGCTCTTCAATCTTGCGACCAGATGGTTGTCCGAGAAGGAGCGCGAGTCCGAACGCCGCAGAGAGGCATTTAATTCTGAACAGATTGAAATTGCCCGCACGGCTTCACTTGCCGCCGAGCGAGCCGCAACAGCCGCTGAGCTAGCCGCTGCGGCTGCAGAACGACAAGCGGTCGCAGCGGAGCGAGCAAATACAAGAGCGACAATCGCGCTTATCATCGCAATGATTTCGATTGTTGCTACAATTATCATGGCAGCCATCGGCATTTGGATCACCCACAACGACGCAAGGAAAACGGAATGGCCAGAAAGGCAGAATCAAAGCCAAAGCTAACGGACGCAGAGCGCCATAAACGTTTCGTCGAGATGGCACAGAAGGTAGGCGCTTCGGAAGATCCGAAGGATTTTGAGAAGGCGTTCAAGAGGGTTGCTTCCATTTCAAAACGACCCTCACCCAAGAAATAACTGGTTATAGATCCTTGCCTGACGCACTCGTACATCAACCTCGATAACCAATCTCGCAAAGTCACCAGGATGATTGGCGTCGGTAAGCAGCCGTTCGCTTTCAACGTGGAGCCCAGAAACCAGTGAATCGTCCTCTAAAAGGCAACAGAGAGGATCTTCCTTTGGGGCACTGGTTTTATCGATGATTTGCTCGACATGCTGCGGCATCGTCAGGGCATCGAGAAGAGTTTTGATGCGCCCGTCGAGATCGCCGCCTTGATACACTTTTCCCGGATTCTCCTTCCGCAAAAAGAGAATTTCGAGACCGCAATGCAACGCATAAGTCTCCCTTACAAGCGGCCTAAACCAAGCACCGTGTTTCTCGATAGGTTCGCAAAGATCAATTTTTTCCGGGGGCCCTTGGACATTCATGACGGTGACGACATGAAGGGGTCCGGGGTATAGATGGTGGCCCTGCGCCATCATCGCCCCGCCGTTTTTCGGAAAAAGTTTACTGCCTTCAACCTCCCGCAACGCGGGGTGACTGTTCCATAAGTCCCGCAACTGAGGGTCAAGCTTCTTCCTGATTTCCCACTTTGCCTCGTTCTTCGGCTTGCTGCCGGAAGATGGCAATGAGCCGTCATAGGTCAGGGTGAATTTCATGAACGGCGCTCCGTAAGCGCCGCCAAACCTGTGATGTCGTTGCGGGGCGCTCACTTAGCATACCCATAGTGGGTAGGTATGGGAAGTGTAACATCGCCTATCTATTGATAGCCGGTTTGGGGCCTGGAAATAAGGCCTTTCGGCCGGCCCTCGGGTTATCTTGCCCCCATTCGGTTACAAAAGTTCTCTGCGATGTCGAAATCGGGACCAGTCGAACGTCATCGCCACGGCGGCGCATGAGGCCCGCCATCATGGACTGGAGACCGCTATGCAATACCTGCTGCTGATCTACGGAAACGAGGCCGGAATGTTGTCGGCCACCAAGGACGCCGCGAGCCAGATGATGGCGGCGTATGCCGCCTATACCGAGGCGATGACCAAGGCCGGCGTCTATGTCGGCGGCAATCGTCTGCGGCCGACGTCGTCCGCCACAACGGTGCGCGTCGCCGACGACAAGACCAAGGTGCTCAATGGGCCTTACGCCGAGACCAAGGAGCAGCTCGGCGGCTACTACATGATCGACGTGCCGGATCTCGACGCCGCGCTGTCGTGGGCGGCCCGCTGTCCGGGCGCGAGCTTCGGATCGATCGAAGTTCGTCCAATCTGGACGATGTGACGGCTAAGATGCTGCAAAGAAACGACGAGCAGGCCCGGGCAACGGCGGAAGCGATCGCGCGCCGCAGCTACGGCAAGCTCGTCGCCTTTCTCTCCGCGCGCACGCGCAACGTGGCGGCGGCCGAGGATGCCTTGTCGGAGGCGTTCGCGGCCGCCCTCACCGACTGGCCGGTCAATGGTATTCCGACGAGCCCCGAAGCCTGGCTGATGACGACCGCGCGCCGCCGCACGATCGACGCGGCGCGGCGCCAACGCCGCCATGATGATGCCGGCGATGATCTCGCCACCCTAGCGGATGAGCTGCAGACATTGGAGGCGATGGCGAGCGACAAAGCCGTTCCCGATGATCGGTTGGCGCTGATGTTCGTGTGCGCGCATCCGGCGATCGATCCCGCGGTTCGCGCGCCGCTGATCCTGCAGACCATCCTGGGCTTCGACGCCGCCACGGTGGCGTCGGCGTTTCTGGTCGCGCCGGCGACGATGAGCCAGCGCCTGGTGCGGGCGAAGAGCAAGATCAGACAGGCCGGGATTCCGTTTCGCGTACCCGAGCGCGCCGATCTCGGCGAACGCCTGGATGCCGTGCTGGAGGCGATCTATGCCGCGTTCGCCGAAGGCTGGTCCGACCCGGTCGGCACCGAAGTGCGCCGCCGCAACCTGGCCGAGGAGGGAATCTGGCTTGGTCGGCTGATGGCCTCGCTGCTGCCGGAAGAGCCGGAAGCGCTCGGGCTGTTGGCGCTGATGCTGTTCGCCGAAGCACGCCGCAGCGCCCGGCGCGATGCCGACGGCCATTACGTCCCCCTCGCCGATCAGGACACTGCGTTGTGGGACGCCGCGCTGATCGAGGACGCCGAGCGCTTGCTGTTTCGCGCCAGCGACAAAGGCGTGATCGGACGCTACCAGCTGGAAGCCGCGATCCAGTCGGCGCACGTGGTGCGACGGATCCATGGGCGATCGGATTGGCCTGCGATCGTGCGCCTCTACGATGCTCTGGCGGCGATCACCGGTTCGCCTGTCGTCGCGATCAATCGCGCGATCGCGGTGGCCGAAACCGATGGCGCGGCGGCAGGCCTTGCCGCACTCGAAGCGCTCGCGGCCGATCCGCGGCTCAAGGAGTATCAGCCGTATTGGGCCGCGCGCGCCAATCTGTTGGGATTGAGCGGCCACAGCGAGGCCGCCGACCGGGCCTATGAACGCGCGATCGGGCTTGAATCCGATCCCGCCGTGCGACAGTTCCTGCAAAACCGCCGCGCCGCGCTCGGCGCGCCGTCATCGCGCTGACGTTGATCCGGCGACCGCGGTCGTCGTCATTCGCATGCCATCATAGGCCGGCTCGATAAACGGCGGCAGCTTGGCTTTGAGTTCGGCGAAGTCGAGGTCGGAATGCATGTTGGTCAGTACGGCGTGACGCGGCTTGATCCGCTCGATCCAGGCCAGCGCCTGGTCCAGGTTGAAATGACTGGGATGCGGCCGGTAGCGCAGCGCGTCGACGATCCAGATGTCGATGCCGGCCAGCGCCGTAGCGCTCGCGGCCGGCAGGTCGACGAGGTCGCTTGAATAGGCGAGGCCGCCGAAGCGGAATCCGAGCGAGACGATGTCGCCGTGGTCCTGGAGAAAAGGCAAGGCGGTGATCGGACCGCCCTCGCCTTCGATGGTGACGGCCTGACCGGGCGTCAACCGGTGTTCGTTGAGGATCGGCGGATAATTGCTGCCCGGCGGCGTCACGAAACAATAGGCAAAGCGCTGCGCGATGACGGCCGCGGTCGGCTCGTCGAGATAGATGTCGATGCGCCGGTGGCGGTGCATCACCAGCGCCCGCAGATCGTCGATGCCGTGGGTGTGATCGGCGTGCTCGTGGGTGATCAGCACGCCGTCGAGCCAGTCGACCTCGGCATCGATCAACTGCTCGCGCAGATCGGGCGAGGTATCGACCAGGACCCGGGTGCAGCCGCCGTCGCGGCTGCGTCGCTCGACCAGCAGCGAACAGCGCCGTCGCCGGTTTTTCGGATTGCCGGGATCGCAGGCGCCCCATCCGAGCGCCGGTCGCGGCACGCCGCCGGAGGACCCGCAGCCGAGAATGGTGACGGTCAATGTCATGCGGCGTCCGTGCGCGGCACTTTGGAGAACAAGCGGAAGAAATTTTCCGTCGTCTGCTGCGCAATGTCCTGAGCCGAGACGCCGCGCACCTCGGCCAGCGTCCTGGCGGTTTCCACCACGTAGGACGGTTCGTTGCGCTTGCCGCGGTACGGTCCGGGCGCGAGATAGGGTGCGTCGGTCTCGACCAGAATGCGCTCGGCCGGCAGTGCCGCGGCGATCGCGCGCAACGCATCGGATTTCTTGAACGTCAGAATGCCGGTGAACGAGACATAGATGCCGAGCGCGACCGCGCGTTGCGCGAGATCCGGGCCGCCGGTGAAGCAATGCAGCACGGCCGGGAAGGCGCCCTTCCCCATTTCTTCCTCGAGGATCGCCGCCATGTCGTCGTCGGCATCGCGCGAGTGAATGACCAGCGGCAGCCCGGTTTCCCGCGCCGCCGCGATGTGATTGCGAAAGCCCTGCTCCTGCGCCGCGCGCGGGCCGGTGTCATAGTGGTAGTCGAGACCCGCCTCCCCGATCGCCACCACCTTGGGCGCACGCGCCAGGGCGACGAGGTCCGCGGTGCTGACATCGAGTTCTTCATGCGCGTGATGGGGATGGGTTCCGACCGAACAGAACACGGTGGGAAATCGTGCCGCGATCGCGGACACGGCGGCGTGCTGCTTGACCCGGGTGGAGATCGTCACCATGCGACCGATGCCGGCCGAGCGCGCGCGCGCGACCACGGCGTCGATTTCCTCGGCGAAGTCGGGAAAGTCCAGATGGCAGTGGCTATCGACCAGCATGTGATCAGTTCGAACTTTCACTCTCTTTATCGATGTAACGCGGGAACACCGGACTTGGCGCCGGCAGCTGGTTGCCTGATGTGATGCGGCCGGCTTCACCGAGATGCTTGAAATCGCGCGCGTCGGCGGGAACGGCCAGACTATCGAGCAGCTTCGCCGCCGCCGTCGGCATGAACGGCAGGCTCAAGATCGCGACCTGGCGGATCACTTCGGCGGTGACATAGAGCACTGTGGCTTGTCGCTGCGGATCGGTCTTGGCAAGCGCCCAGGGCGCTTCGCCGGCGAAATAACGGTTGGCGTCTGCTACCACCGACCACACCGCGTTGAGCACCTGGTGCAGCTGCTGGCCTTTCATTGCTTCGCGCGCGCGCGCGAGCATGCCGTCGGCGGCCGCGAGAATGGCGGTGTCGTTGGCGCTGAACGCGCCCGGCGCCGGCAACACGCCGGCAAACGCCTTGCCGACCATCGACAGCGAGCGCTGCGCCAGATTGCCGAGATCGTTGGCGAGATCGGCGTTGATCCGCGCGATAATCGCCTCGTGGCTGTAATTGCCGTCCTGGCCGAACGGAACCTCGCGCAGAAAAAAGAACCGCAGGGGATCGACGCCATAGGCGTCGACGAGCGCGAACGGATCGATGACGTTGCCGACCGACTTCGACATCTTTTCTCCGCGGTTGAACAGAAACCCGTGGGAAAAGATCCGCCGCGGCACCGCGAGACCCGCCGACATCAGGAAGGCCGGCCAATAGACCGCATGAAAGCGCACGATATCCTTGCCGATCACGTGCAGATCGGCCGGCCAATAACGCCGGAACTTCGGATCGGTTTCGTCGGGATAGCCGACCGCGGTGATGTAGTTGGTCAGCGCATCGACCCACACATACATAATGTGCTTGGGATCGCCCGGGACCGGGATGCCCCAGTCGAAGGTGGTGCGGGAAATCGAGAGATCCTGCAGACCGCCTTTGACGAAGCTCGCGACCTCGTTCATGCGCTCCTTCGGCAGCACGAAATCCGGATGCCGGGCGTAGAGATCGAGCAGCTTGTCCTGATAGGCCGAGAGACGGAAAAAATAGCTTTCCTCTTCCACCCAGTCGACCGGGGTTCCCTGCGGACCGACGCGCACGCCGTGCTCGTTCAGCCTGGTCTCGGCCTCGTTGTAGAAGGCTTCGTCGCGGACCGAATACCAGCCGGAATATTTGTCGAGATAGATGTCGCCGGCGGCGGCCATCTTTTTCCAGATCCCGATCGAGGACAGGTGATGACGCGGCTCGGTGGTGCGAATGAAGTCGTCGTTCGAGCAGTTCAGCCGCGCGACCATCGCCTGAAAACGCGGGACGTTGCGCGCGATCATCTCGCGCGGCGTCAGGCCTTCCTTGGCGGCGGTCTGCAACAGCTTGATGCCGTGCTCGTCGGTGCCGGTGAGGAACAGCACGTCATAACCGTCGAGCCGCATGAAGCGGGCGATGGCGTCGGTGGCGATCGCCTCGTAAGCGTGCCCGATGTGAGGCGGCCCATTGGGATAGGCAATCGCCGTGGTGATGTAATAACGGGGCTTCGTCGCCATCTCGGAACGTTCTTTGAGCCGTTGGGGGTGCGAACTACCGGCGCGCTGTCTCGGCAAGCGAGCCGAAGACGGCAAAGACCATCGGCTTGCGTTCGAGATTGAAGACCTCGACGTCGCGGGCGGTGCGGTTGAGCTTTTCCCACACCTCCGCCAGCTGCGCAAGGCGACCGGTATCCGGTACTTCTCGCCCGAGGCGCGCCGACAGCCAGTCCCGCACCGTATCGACAAACGTTACGAAGCTGTCGCTGCCGCCGCGCTCGAGACTGTCGCCGAGCGCATGCAGCGCCCGCGGGTCGGTCTGCGGCAACTGGCCGAGCAAGGCGAGGATGCGCTCGCGCAACGCGAGGTGTTCGCCGTCCAGCAACGCGAGCGCGCGCGCGACGCTGCCGTCGGCGGCGGCGGAGGCTTTTTGAATATCCTCATCGGTCACCTCGCGGCCGAGCGCGGCAGCCGCCGCCTTGGCCACGTCGTCCGGCGCCAGCGGGCGCAATTCCAATCGGCGGCAGCGCGACCGGATGGTCGGCAGCAGCCGTCCCGGCGCATGGCTGACCAGGAGAAACAGCGAGCGCGGCGGCGGCTCTTCCAGCACCTTGAGCAGCGCGTTCGACGCCTCGGGAAATTTCAATTCATCGGCGCTGTCGACGACACAGACGCGCCAGCCGCCCTCGCCCGCGGTCGAGCCGTAGAACCCGATGGTGCGACGGACCTCGTCGACGGTAATGACGGTACGCAATTGTCCGGAATCGCCGGCGGTCCGCTCCAATGCCAGCAGATCGCCGTGGGATTTGGCGGCGACGCGGCGGGCGATCGGGTTGTCGGCGGCGACCGCGAGCGAGCGCGCCTGCTGCACCTCTTGGGCCGCCGGATCCGGATGGGCGAGCACGAAGCGCGCCATGCGATATGCCAAGGTGGCTTTGCCGACGCCGACCGGGCCACCCAGGAGCCACGCATGCGCAATCCGTCCGCTGCGATAGCTCGTCAGCAATGCCTGCTCCGCGCTCTCATGGCCGAACAGCGCGGCGGTTTCCCGCGGGTGCGGCGGCTCGATCGGACTTTCGCGTTCAGCCGGTCGGGCGCTCAACGGGCGGAATCCTCCAGCGCCAACGGCGCGGTTGCCGGATCGAGCCGATCGGTGACCGCAGCCCAGATGTCGTCGGCGACCGCGCTCTGCGCGCGTTGCGCGTCGATCATCACGCAGCGGCCGGGTTCGCTCGCCGCGATGTCGCGGTAGGCGTCGCGCAGCTTTTTGTGGAACGCGAGCGTCTCCTGCTCGAAGCGATCGGCCTTCTCGGCGCCGCGGCGCTTGGCGGCGCGCTCCAGTCCGATTTCCGCCGGCAGGTCGAGAATGAAAGTGAGGTCAGGCATCGCATCGGCGATGGTGACCCGCTCGAGACTGCGGATGAGGCGCGGATCGACGTTGCCTAAAGTCCCTTGATAGACCCGCGTGGAGTCGATGAAGCGGTCGCAGACCACCCATTTTCCGCGCTCGAGCGCCGGCACGATCATGGTGCGGACATGATCGTCGCGGGCGGCGGCAAACAGCACCGTCTCGGTTTCCGCTCCGAGCGGCTTGGCCGCCCCCGACAACAGCACGTAGCGGATGATTTCAGCGCCCGCCGAGCCGCCGGGCTCGCGCGTCAGCACCACCGTCAGCGCCAGCGCCTTCAGCCGGCGCACCAGCAGCGACGCCTGGGTGGATTTGCCCGCGCCCTCGCCGCCCTCAAAGGTGATGAAACGTCCGCGCATGGTGCGAGCTTATCAGATCAGAACATGGGCTGTGCCATCCGCACGCGCGATGCCGGCAGATTCGCCGCGGGCGTGCCGGATCATAACCGGCTGACCCCGGATCGGAACAATCCGATCACCAGTTCGCTGGCGCCGTCCAAGGCCCGCTGCGACAGGCTGCCCCGGCCGACGCTTTCGGCCGCCTTCAGCGGCACCTCGAGGGACAGATTTTCGCCGCGGAACACCCGCAGGGTTGCGATCGGCTGGCCTTCGGTGACCGGGGCCGGCACCGGTCCGGTATAGACGATCTTGGCCAGAACCCGGTCGGTGGTGCCGCGCGGGACCAGCAGGGTCACCATGCCGGGTCCGACCAAGGACACGTTGCGGGATGCGCCGCCGAACAAGCGGGCCTCGCCGATGGTCTGGCCCTCGCCGAACAACACCCGCGACTCGAATCCGCGGAAGCCGAACTCGAGCAGGCGGCGGGCTTCGTCGCCGCGCTCCTTCGCGGACTTCAATCCGTTCACCACCAGGAGCAATCGCATGCCGTTCTGGACCGCGGAGCCGACCAATCCGTAGCCGCCTTCGGTGGTGAACCCGGTCTTCATGCCGTCCGCGCCGATACCGGCGGTCAGCAGCGGATTGCGGTTCTGCTGCCGGATCTTGTTCCAGGTGAATTCCTTCTCGCCATAGATCGGGTAGAACTCCGGATAGGTATGGATGATGTACTGTCCGAGCTTGGCGAGTTCGCGGGCGGTGACCCGCAGATTGGGGTCGGGCAATCCGGTGGCGTTGGAGAAGTGCGACTTGGTCAGGCCGAGTTCGCGCGCGCGCTTGTTCATCGCCTGCACGAACGTCGCCTCGTTGCCGGAGATTCCTTCCGCCAGCGCCAGGCAGGCATCGTTGCCGGAATGAATGATCATGCCGCGGATCAGATCCTCGACTTTCACCCGGCTGTGAATCTCGGCGAACATGCTTGAGGTATGCGACGGCGCACCGCCGCGCCGCCAGGCATCCTCGCTGATCGGGAATTCGTCATCGAGCTTGAGATGATCCTGCTTGATTTCGTTGAACACCACCTCGGCGGTCATCAGCTTGGCCATGCTCGATGGCGCCATCAGCTGGTCGGCGTTCTTTTCGTACAGCACCGTTCCGCTGTCGGCATCGATCAGGATGACGTAAGGCGCCGAGGTCTGGAATCCTTCTTCCTTCTTGGCGCCGGGGGCCGAATTGGGAGCGGCGACCGCGCCGACGACGAGGGCCAGCGTGAGCGCGATCAGCGCGCCCTGGGCCGTCACCACGCGCGCCCGTCCGGCTAGCGCACGGAACAGGCGTTCGCGGCGATTGTCGGAGCGTTTCGGCAGCGTGGACGCGGCCATCGCGCGATCTCCTTAGATGTGCCGGCACCACGAACGCTCTGGGGTCCAAGCGCTCCCGGCAAGCCCGACGATTTAGCAACGAACCCTTTACACCACAATGGCGTTCGGATGACGAACCGGCCGCGCCGCACATTGTGCCACGCGGATCAACACGGATGTTCGTTAATAGAGGCCTCGTCCGCTCATCACCGCCGATGGCACGCTCGGCAAGGCATCGCTGCGTCCGGGGGCGAAGGCGGAGATGGTGGCGCCGGATCGCGGCGGCAACGGCGAGGCGTCGATGGTCTGCGGCCGCGACAGCGCCAGATCAGCGTCGGACTGGGGTTCGCCGAGGGCGAACGGCCGATCCGGAGGAATCGGAACCGGGTTGCGCGCGTTGGGCTCATTGACGCGCGGCAGGAACGGTCGCGCCGAGGCCACCATGACCGGCGAAGGTGCGGGCGCTGGTTCGCCGTCACGCAATGTCGCCAGCAGCAGGCGATCGTCGGATCCCTCAAGCGGGGCGCGCCCGACATATTCGACCCGCACCGGCGCCACGCCGTCGCCGTGGAAACCGAGCAGCTGCGCTGCCCGCACCGACAAGTCGATGACGCGGTTCTGGTGATACGGCCCGCGGTCATTGACCCGCACCACCAGGGAGCGCCGATTGACGAGACTGGTCACCCGCACGTAACACGGCATCGGCAGCGTCGGATGGGCGGCGGAGATCGCGTTCATGTCGAACACTTCGCCGTTGGCGGTCAGACGACCGTGGAAGTCGTCGCCATACCACGACGCCATGCCTTCGGCGCTGTAATGGGGATTTTCCTCCGGCACATAGGTCTGGCCGGCGACCATGTAGGGTTTGCCGATGCGGTAGACGCCGCCGCCTTTGGGCACCGGTTCGCCGGGATCGATCACCCGCGCGCTGGTCGAAACCCCATAGCGCGGATCGACCTTGCGGGCGTAACGGTCGCCCGCACAACCGACGAGCAGCAGGCAGCCGGCAACAATGGCACTCGCGCGGGCCAAGCGGTGAAGCGGTCCCCTCCCCTCAACTGGCGCCATCAATGGCAGGTCCCCGCGTTCAAACCGCAACACATCGCCCGTCGTGCCGCTCGCGATCGGCAACGGACACCGAATTCAGGTAACCAGCTACGTAAAATTCCCCTGCGGCTGCCGCCGCTTACCGGAACTTATTCACAGCACCTACCTAGATCGGAATTGTAGCCTCATGGTGGTAAAGACAAAGAAAAAGGCGGCGCGCCAAGGCATCTGAAAGTTCCGATGACATAAACGTAATTCACGGTTGTTATTGATTCAGGTTCATCACGCACGCTGGTCAGGACCGATGGTCGCGAGCAAGAGCGACGTCACCACACCGTTTCGTTTCTCGACCGACGATACGCCGGAGGCCGACCGGCTTGCCGTCTGGCGGGAAGTGCTCGGCCGGGTGCATTTGCGCATGGATCTGGCGCCGCTCGGCGATGCGCCGGTGCGTTCGCGTCTGGAAAAACACACGTGGTCCTCGGTGTCGATCTGCTTCGGCGATACCGAGGCGGTCTCGGTGTCGCGCACCCCTGAGCTGCTGGCCGACGGCAACACCGATTTTCGCCTGCTGACGGTGCGCGGATCGCCGTTCCAGTTTATTGCCGACGGCGTCACCGAGGACATGTATGACCGCGACGCCGCCTTGCTGTTCAACGGCGCGGCGGGAACGATCCGGTATCTCGGGCCCCACCGTGTCACCTCGATCCGGATTCGCCACGACAGCCTGGTGACCGCGATGCCCGGCCTGGAGACACGCGCCATCCGCCGGGTGCAGCCGACGGCGTGGCCGTTGCTGCGCCTGCTGACCGACTACACCGAGCTGCTGCGCGGCGCCGGTCCGTCCGCAAATGCGGCGATCTGCCAGCGCATCGCGCTGCATCTCATTCATCTCGTCGCGCTGGCACTCGATCCGTCGGAAAGTACCCGCGAGCGCACCGGCCCTGCTTTGCGCGACGCGCGGCTCGCGACCATCCGCGCCGACGTGCTCGCCAACCTGTCGCAACGCCGATTGTCCGCCAAGACCATCGCCCAACGGCATGGCCTGTCGGACCGCTCCGTCCACCTGCTGTTCGAAGAAACCGGCCAGAGCTTCGGACAATTCGTGCTGGAACATCGGCTGCAGCGTGCGGCCGCCCTGCTGGCCGACCCCGCCCACGACCGGATGCGGATCAGCGAGATCGCGCTCAGCGTCGGATTTGCCGAACATTCCACATTCAATCGCGCGTTTCGCCGCCGCTTCGGCGACACCCCGCGCGGGGTGCGGGTCAATGGACCGCGCGCGGTCGCGGCCGAGGGATAATTGGTCGCTCACCGCACGACGTCATTCCGGAAGCCGCGAAGCGGCTATCCGGAATCTCGCGCGGCAAGCGTGCGATACAGACCGCGACGAAGCCTCTCGGGATTCCGGGCTCGGCGCGTCGCGCCGCCCCGGAATGACGCGAGAGCATGGGCCGCTCGCAAGCGTCAATCGCAGCGCGCGATCATGCCGCCGTCGACGACGATCTCCGTTCCGGTGATGAAACGGGCTTCGTCGGAGGCGAGAAACAGCGCGGCGTTGGCGGTGTCGCGGCCATCGCCCATGAACCCGATGGGGATCCGCTTGAGCCGCTGCGCCAGCAGCGCCGCGACGTCGCCGCCGGCGCGCTGGTTGGCGAGGCGGGCTTCCACCATCGGGGTGTGCAATTGCCCCGGGACCACCGTGTTTACACGGATGCCGCGGCCAGCGTATTGCACGGCGACCACCCGCGAGAGCTGGATCACGCCGGCCTTGGTGGCGGCGTAGCCGACCTGCGCTGCGCCGGTCCAGCGCATCCCCGACGTCGACGCCACGTTGACGATGACGCCGCTGTTTTGTTGCTCCATCACCGGCAGCACGTGTTTGCAGGTGAGAAACACGCTTTTGAGATTGTAGTCGACCTGCGCGTCCCAAACTTCTTCCGCCATTTCCGCGGGACCGCCGGCGGCTGAGCCGCCGACATTGTTGACCAGCACGTCGATGCGGCCGAAGCGCGCGAGGCAGGCCGCCACCATGGCGGCGACCGCGTCATTGTCGGTGACGTCGCAGGGCTGCACTTCAATATCGCCACCGACCGCGCGCACCCGTTCGACCGTCTCGGTGACGCTGTCGGGATTGCGATCGACGGCAAAGATCCTGGCGCCTTCCTCGGCAAAGCGCACCGCTGTCGCGCGTCCGTTGCCCCAGCCCGGGCCGATGCAGCCGGCGCCGGTGACAATGGCGACTTTGTCCTGCAGCCGCGCGCTCATCGACGGGTCTTGGGTCTGACCGCCGGCGGCAACGGCGCGAAGTCATAGAAGCGGTCCGGATTATCGACCAGCAGGGCTTGGCGCTGCGCCTTGCTCGGTGCGATCTCGGCCAGCAGATCGACCAGCACGCCGTCATCCGGGATCGGCCCGCGATGGCTGGGGTGCGGCCAGTCGAGCCCCCAGACCACGCGATCGCCGAATTCGGCCACCAGTTTGCGCGCGAACGGCACCGCGTCGGCATAGGGCGGCCCGAGCCGCGTGCTGCGGTCGCAGCCGCTCACCTTGACCCACACGTTGGCGTCGCGCATCAGCGCCAGCAAGGCCTGAAACGCCGGCTGTTCTAGTCCGAGGCTCGCATCGACGCGCCCCATGTGGTCGATCATGACCGGCACCGGCGAGCGATGCAGCGCGGGTGCCAGTTCGGCAATCAGGTCCGCGGCCATGTGGATCTGCAAATGCCAGCCGATGTCGGCGAGGCGAGAGCCCAATGCGATTGCTTCTTCGATCGAGGCGCCTCTGGCCATGTGCGGCATGTAGTGAAACCGCGCGCCGCGAAATCCGGCGGCGTCGAGCTGCTTCAGGTCGGCGACAGCGATCGACGGCGGCACCAGCGCCACGCCGCGATAGGTGCCGCCCTTGGCGGCAAGCGCGTCGGCGGTTGCCGCATTGTCGGTGCCATGGGAGGCGGTGTGCACGATGACGCAATGGTCGATGCCGAGAAATCCATGCAGCGCAAACAGCGCCTCCTTGGGCGCGTCCGAGGGTGTGGCCTTGCGCCCCGGCAGATAGGGAAATTGCCGCCCCGGCCCGAACACGTGCACATGGGCATCGCAGGCGCCCGCCGGCAAAACCAGCTTCGGCTTGCTCGGCGTCGCCATGAAGGTCGGCGGCAGCAGCGGCGGATCGTGGCGCGCGATCATCGGCAGGCGTCGGCCGCTATTTTTCGGTCTGCACGCCGGCGTCCTTGATCACCTTCGCCCATTTCTGGGTTTCGCTGTCGATATAGGCGCGGAAATGCTCGGGCGTGTCGCCGACCAGGATCGCGCCCTGGCTGGCGAGCTTCGACACCACGTCCGGATCTTTCATCGCCTCGACCGCGGCCTTGTTCAGCGCCGCGATGACATCCGGCGGCGTATTCGCCGGCGCCACCATGCCGTACCAATTTTCCGTTTGCAGGTCGGGCATTCCGACCTCGACCGTGGTCGGAACGTTGGGGGCGCTCGGAACCCGCGCGGTGGTGCCGACCGCGATCGGCTTGAGCTTGCCGGCATTGATCTGCGGCAGCAGCACCGGCAGATCGAGGAACACCATGCTCACCTGCTGGCCGAGCAGATCGTTGACGGCCGGTGCGGCGCCGCGATAGGGCACGTGGACGATATCGATCTTGGCGGTGAGCTTGAACAATTCGCCCGCCAGATGCGGCAGGCTGCCGGGACCGGAGGACGCGAAATTCAATTTGCCGGGCTGCGACTTCGCCAGCGCGACCAGCTCTTTCATGTCGTTGGCGGGAACGCCGGTCGCCACCACCAGCATTTCCGGCACCTTCGCCACCAGCGTCACCGGCGCCAGATCCTTGAGCGTGTCGTAGGCGACCTTTTCCATGCTGGGACTGATTGCCAGCGCGCCGGCGCTGACCACGCCGATGGTGTAGCCATCCGGCGTCGACTTCGCGACGATGTCGGTGCCGAGCACGCCGCCCTGCCCCGCGCGATTGTCGATCAGGATGGTTTGCTTGAGAATGTCGGACATGCGCTGGCCGACGACGCGCGCGATGATGTCGTTGGGACCGCCGGCGGGGAACGGCACGATCAGCCGGATGGTCCGATCGGGGAAATTCGCGGCCGTGGCCACAGCCGGGCAGAGCAATAGGCTGAGGCCCATCAGGGCGGACTTCAAGGCTTTCACGGGCGATCTCCCCAAGGGATTTTTTACGGCGCGCAGGCGGTATTGGTCAGAGGGCGGGAGAGTAGAGCAGAGCCTGCGGCTTTAAAAGCGGCCATGCCATGCTATTTCGGCATGGACCGGAGACCGGCGCGAAATGCCGCAGCTTCAATGCCTGAACCGATGATCAGGAGAGTCGCGCTCCGGTCCATTGCTTGCTCCGCACCAGGCGGCGGCACACGTCGTGCAGCATGTCGCCGGCGTCCCGGATCAGCGCGTGTCGCAGCTCATCGCGCAACATCACCATCGAGACTTGCGTCGACAGCGCCGGCCGCGCAATCGCGAAGGCGGTCAGCTTGCCGCGCTCCAGTTCATCTTGCACGGCGGCATAGGTGAGAATGGTGTAGCCGAGCCCCGCCTCCACCATGGCCTTGGCGAAAGCGACGCTGTCGGCCTCGATCTTGATCCGCAGCCGGACCCCATGTTCGAGCGCGGCGTGCTCCACCAGGCGCCGATTGTTGTGCGCCATGTTCGGCAGGATCAGCGGCAGGTCGCCGAGATCGCGAATGCGAAAACTGTTCGGATGTTTGACGTCTTCGATGCGATGCTTGGGCGGACCGATGACCAGCATCCGTTCGGTCAGAATTGGGCGAATGGTCAGCGCCTCCAGATGCGGCGGATTGTGCAGGATGGCGATGTCGATCCGCTTGTCGACCAGCCATTCCTGCAGCGAACTGGTGACCCCCTCGCGCAAGTGCAGGGTCGTCTGCGGCCAGGCTTTGCGGAAGCGCTCGACAAACGGCGGGATCAGCAATCGGCCGGCGGCGGCCGGCACGCCCAGCGTGATGCGACCGCGGGCGGGCGAACGATCGTCCCTGATCTCTTCGCTGGCCTGATGGACGAGATGAATGATGCTTTCGGCGCGCTCCAGCAGCAGCGATCCGGCGGTGCTCAGGCGTACGCCGCGCCCGTGGCGGGCAAACAGCGACACGCCGAGCTCATGTTCGAGCTTGCGGATCTGGCGGCTGAGCGCCGGCTGCGCCAGGCGCAATTCCGCCGCCGCCCGGCTGACGCTGCCGGCGCGCGCGACGCGCAGAAAGTGGCGCAGTTCCCTGAGTTCCATCGCCCGACCGACCTATGCCAATGCGGCATAGGGTAAATCAATCAGCGACAGGGACAAATAGCGATTGTTCGACGCTCCCGAACAACGCCTCGGCCGATATTCCGGTCGAAAGATCTATTCCAGATCCCTGTACGAGACGTGAAGTCCTTCCAGCTGAATGCCAAAATTGGAACGTAGGCCGCTCAGATCGTGCCCCACCACCGCGGTTCTCATTATTCGACCAGCGCACACGACGTTGGCGCCGATGTTCTTGTCATCGGCGGGGGACCGACCGCCGCCTGTGTTGCGTCGTGGCAACGACGGGACCAAATCGCCAGTTCCTGTCATCTGGAACCAAGACGCTTGGTCACCCAGTCCAAGTCAGGGGCAGTCGCAACGCATATGGTCAAGTTTGAACTCGGCACCGCAAGAGGCTTTTATGTTTCGGAAGTTGGCGCCCACCGTCGTGATAGCGTTAGCCAGCCTCGCGGGCGCCGGAACGACCCCGGCGCTGGCCATTTCGGCGGGTTGTAGCGCCCTCAATAGTGGTGCGTGGAACCAAACTGCCAACAATGCCACGATCAGTCTCGCCACCGAGACCTTCGTTGCCGGAGACGTCATATCGGTGGCGGAGACGACCAACAACCTGGTGACCGGCCTCTGGTTGAGAAGCCCCGCGATTGTCGCTTCTGCCGGCGGAAATTCACCGCTGACCTACACCGTGACGGGGGCGGGCGACACGTCCCTCTTTTTAGAGCTGTTGGGTGGTGGTGGCATCATGTCGACGACCGCCACCTGCACGCCTGCTGCGGGAACGGCCACTTCGGACAGCCAGAATCTGCGCGCGTTACAGGTTGAGGTCACCAAAACCGTTGCCACCGTCTCCGGCGCTGCCATCACCGGCGCGATCAATCGTGCGATCGGCGATGCCTTTGCGACAGGTGGGGCGCCGATCACCGTTGGTCCCAACGGCCTCACCATGAATTTCGCGGCCGAACCGCAATCCTCGATCGCGAGTCGGACCGATGCGGCGTTTTCGGCCCTGGGCTACGGCAGCAACGTTTACGCCAAGGCACCACGAATCGACGTGCCGGATTGGAGCGCGTGGGCCGACGTGCGCGGCACCGGCTTCGACCAAAGCAGCGCGCTTGCCGACACCCACGGCACGCAGCTGAATGTCACCGGCGGCATCGGTCGGAAGCTCACACCCGATTTCGTGGTCGGCGCGTTCACCGGCTACGAGCATTTCAACTTCAGCGTCGAAGCGCTCAGTGGAAAAATGTCGGGTGACGGTGGCACGGTCGGTGCCTATGCCGCCTATCATTTCGCTCCGCACTGGCGTGCCGATGCGATGCTCGGGTGGTCTGACATCTGGTACACAGGAACTGCGGGCATGGCGTCGGGTTCATTCACCGGGTCACGCTGGCTCGGCTCCGGTGGACTGACCGGAGACTACCGCTACGCGGCCCTCGTGCTCGAGCCGTCGACCCGCATCTACACCCTGTGGGAGAATGACAACGCCTTCACCGACAGCCTTGGCATGTTACAGTCGGCACGCATCTTCACCGAAAGCCGCGTCAGTACCGGCGGCAAGGTCGTCTATCCCTGGCAAGACAGCGGCATGCAGATTTCACCCTATGTCGGCTTCTACGGCGACTATCGCTTCTCCTCCGATAATGCATTGCCCGTGGGCGTGCCCCTCGTCGGCATCCAGGATGGCTGGTCGGGACGCGCAACGACGGGCGTGACGTTTGCATCCGGCCACGGTGGACCCTCGGTCTCGATCGGCGGCGAACTCGGCGGCATCGGCGCAGGCTACGACGTGTGGTCGGCCAATGCCCACGTGAACTGGCCGTTCTGATCAAACTCACGCTCTGATTTGGTCCGAATGAGACGCGTTGGCGTCGGCGCGGGAATTCTCGCCATCGCGCCGGGCAAGGCATCGATCGCTGACTGAACGCACAGGCCAACGGCAATTCTCACCTCGGCCGGGCAGCGCGCGAAGAGCTGACGAAAAGAACGGGCTGGTCGATTTTCACGCTGTCCGTTAGCGCAGCTCAAGTGTCGAACTGACATTTTGTGGCGCAGATCGGCTCCAAGACCAGTACGGCTAACATCGCTCCACATCATGGCCGGCCTTCGGTCTTGGGCTGCGCGGACAGAACATCGGACTCAACGGACCTTTTGGCGCTTTTCTTTTTTTTATTCTCCGGATGACACGGTGCTCGTTGAACCTTCGTCAAACAGGCGCGGACTAATGGATCATAACCAGCAGTCCGGCGTCCACTGACGGGCCGCAATTGGCGGAATCGTGAAATTGAGCTCTCCCCCTCGCGGATTCATCAGACTATCGACAGATGACATTCCGGAACGCGATCGTGCCGAGGTCGCGCGGGATGTTTTCGGGCGCGTGATCATGAAGACGGAGTTCGAACCGTTGCCTGACGTTCCATTTCATATGGACGTTGTCTTGCGCGCGCTGCCCGATTTCGGATTGGCGTACGGGACCTGTTCGGCAAAAACCGCGGTGAGCACACCGCAACTGAGTGGCAGCGACGACCTTATTCTCACAGTTGCGCTCTCAGGCGCGGGTGTTTTCGATGTTCGGGGCCGACAAACCCACATCGCTGCCGGCTCTGCCGCGTTGGTGAGCTGTGAAGACCGAATACAACTCTGCATTCCGACACGGTCCGAGCTGATCAGTTTCCGCGTCCCATTCAGCAAAATCGCTCCACAGTTCGCCAATCTCGACGCCGCCTTGACTCATCCAATTCCAGCCAACACCGAAGCTCTGAGATTGCTGGTGCATTACGCCAGTGTACTGCGCGACGACATCGCGCTTGGAACGCCGGAGCTGCGAACTCCCGTGGTCACTCATTTTCACGATTTGGTGGCGCTGGCGGTCGGAGCGACGCGCGACGCGGCCGTGTTGGCGGCCGGCCGGGGCTTGCGCGCCGCACGCCTGCGGGCGATCAAGGCCTACATTCTCGCCAATCTCACCGATCGGGGGCTAACGATCGAATCCGTTGCCGCGCGATTTGATCGCACGTCCCGTCACGTCAGCCGATTGTTTGAGAGCGAGGCGGCGACGTTTTCAGAATTCGTGCTTATTCAACGGCTCGATCGGGCGCATCGGATGTTGATCGATCCGCGATTCTCCGACCGGACCGTAAGTTCGGTCGCGCTCGATTCGGGTTTCGGTGACATCTCGTATTTCAATCGCGCATTCCGCCGCCGCTACGGCATGACGCCGTCCGACATGCGCAAAGTTTGGCGACGGAATGACCAGACGTGAGTGCGGCGAAGCAAGAGCCTTGCAACTGCCGCGAAACCAACACGCTTCCTCAAGCGCAATTCACATCGTGCTAGTCAAATCCTGTCGCGCACTGATAATGCGGGCTGGGATCCTTCGCGCCGTGCTCAGGCCCACGCAAGCTGGACGCTCCTCACGGACGGATGAAATAATTGACTCCGATTCGTGCAACCTGGACCGATAGGTCGGAATGGGCGATGCCGCCAGGAATAACGAGCGCGTCGCTTCCACTGCCAAGGTTGACATATAGATATTCGCCTTTGACGCTCCAATTATGGGCGAACATCCATTCAAGCCCGCCTCCCACCGCATAGCCCCAGCGAAGATCGCTGGCTGTGGCATAGCCGCCGTTTTGCAAGGCCGCGAGCTGTTGCGGGGTGAAATCGCCAGCGGGGGCAGTGATGCCAAACGTATCGAATGTGGTTGTGACGTGCCCCCAGGCAAGTCCCGCGGTGCCGAACAAGAGCAGCGCGTTGTCGGGAGTCCAGCCAAGCCGGCCTCGAATCGTGCCAAAATAATCGAGCTTCTGCTGCAGGCCGACGTTGCCGGTGAAACTTGCGAGATCGCCGGCTTCGGTCCCGGTGACAGTGAACGGCGCGGACGTCGAGTCCTTGATGTCGGCCCAGCTGAAGTCGGCCTCGCCGCCAAAAACGAAAGACCGACGTTGCCAATTGTACCCGAATTGAACGCCGCCGAGCCATCCCTTGGGATTGACGGTGAGATTGATCGGACCGGTGTCGGGTCCGGTATCGACCCACGGGCCGCCGAGCGGCGCGAGAATTGTCGTGGCATAGGTCGACGGATTGAATATGGCATGAGCCGGATCCCACCCATAGCCGACGTGACCGCCGACGTAGAAGCCTTCCCAGGTCGAAGCGGGTGCCATGACTGGCGCTTTGTAAATCGGTTGCGGGCTGGGCAAATCTGCCGCCCAGGCCGGAGAACTACAGATAATGACGGCCGCTGCGAGCCCCGCTCTGGTCATCGAATTCTCCGTTGTCACAATCAGGTTTGTTATTGAACGTTGACCGCACACTAATCAGGTTCCAATCGGCTGGGCTTGGGCTAGTCGGAACGCCGGGCGGACAAAACGGACCTATGTCCGCATTCCGTTGCGCTGTGCCCTTCGGGAGACAGCGGCGCCCTGGGCGAACCAGCGCGTGATCCTCAACCGCCGCGTGGGAGAGAGGGCGGCCTTAAGTCAGCGCGACGGATTAATTCCGTCCTATGCCCAGGCGGGCTGCGTGGCGCGCGGAGCCGAAATAACACGAATCTTCTGTGTTGCGTCATGACGACAGTGAGAGCCGTTCATGTCTTCTGGAGCAAAGTCGTTTGGTCACCCAGCCCAAATGCGGCAGCCGCAACTCACATCGTCAATCCGGCATAGTCAATCCGGCTGACGCCGCCGGCGCGCGCAGCGCGCAGAAAGTGGCGCAATTCCCTGAGTTCCATCGCCCGATCGACCTATACCACAGCGGCATAACTCATGAAGATCGATGGCGGAGGGCAAATCGCGACGGTCAGCGCGCGCCGGCGCGCGCGATGGTGACGGCGACATCGGCCGGGCGCGCCGTGTAGGGCCATGACGTCACCAGAATGTCGGCGCCGGCACGACCATACGCGGCGGCATTGTCGGGATTGATACCGCCGGCGGCCGCAATCAACGGCCGCGGTGTCATCGATGCCAGCGCCGACACCAGTTGCGACACCATGTCGGGCGCGAACTTCTCGGTCTGGACAACGTCAAATCCGGCGCGCGCGGCCGCCACGCCGTCGCCCAGCGAATTCACCTCGATGACGAGCTTTTTCTCCGGAGCCTGCGCGCGCAGGTCGCGCACCAGGGCGGCGAGATCGGCATCCCGGCGGAACACGCGATGTTCGGGGAACACCAGGACGGTTTCCGACAGGCCCAGGCGATGCACCGCGGCGCCACCGGCGCGAATGGCGGCGATCGACAGCGCCTTAGTGCCGGGAACATTTTTGCGCGTGCAGGCAACCGCGATCTCTGGCCGCACGGTGCGCGCCGCTACGACCAGCGCGCGGGTTGCGGTCGCGACCCCTGACCAAATTTCGACCAGCGTCTGCGCCACCTTCCAGGCCCGCAGCACGCCGCGGGCGGAGCCGTGACCGGTGAGCAGGACGGCGCCGGCTTCGACGGCATCGCCGGATCCGACGTGGACCGTTACGTCGACCGCGGCGAGCCGCAGAATTCCGGCGGCTTCCTCGATCGCGGACACCACCATGGCGCCCCGCGCGGCGAAACCAATGCTGGCGGCCTCAGTGCCGATCCCCAACGCCTCGGTGGTGAGATCACCATACGGCACGTCCTCGGCCAGCAATCGCTCGAGCGCGCGGACCGACAAGCAGCTCATGATGTTGCTCTTGATGTGTCTCTTGGCGCGGTCATGACTGGATCGTCGCCACGGTCCGCTCATCGAGCGCAACGGTCTTGATCAGCGCGAATACCTGCGCGCCGTCCGCAAGCTTGAGATCGTCGATCGCCTTGCGGGTTGCGAGCGCCACCAACTGGCCGTGACCGAGGAGGTCGATGGTGACCGCCGCCAGCGGTCCGTCGCCGCTTTCGATCCTGGCGATGGTTCCGGCGAGCGAGGTGCGGACGCTGAGATTGTGCGGCGGCGCGGTCGACAGCGTGATGTCGGTCGCCTTTGTGATGATGCGCACCTCGCGCCCGATCGGGCCGGCCCGCCCGGCAAGCCAAATGGTTCCGGCCGGATGGGTGATCTCGGTGAGGTCATAGGCGGTGTCGACACCGGCGAGCTTTCCGGCAATGACCGAAGAACGGGTAAAGCGGCTTTCCTCAAACGCGGAGTGGCCCGCGCCGAGCACGTCTTCGACCGTGCCGCTCGCCAGCACGTGGCCGTGTTCCAGCACGACCACCCGCGCCGCCAAGCGCGCGACCTCATCGATCGCGTGCGACACGTAGACGATCGGCACATGAAACTCGTCGCGCAGGGATTCGATCAGCGGCAGGATTTCCAGCTTGCGCTCGCTGTCGAGGGAGGCCAGCGGCTCGTCCATCAGCAATAATTTCGGCCCCGCCAATAACGCGCGCCCGATGGCGACGCGCTGCTTTTCGCCGCCGGAGAGCCGCGCTGGCCGGCGATCGAGCAGGTCACCGATCCCGAGCGTATCGATCACCTTGTCGATCCCGATCGCGCCTGCGTCCTTCGGCGCGAACCAGCGTCCGAACAGCAGGTTCTGCCGTACGCTGAGATGGGGAAACAGCTGGGCGTCCTGAAACACCAGGCCGATGCGACGGCGGTGGCTGGGCACGAAAATGCCGGCCGCGGTGTCGACCAGGACATGATCGTCGAGCACGATGCGCCCGCGATCCGGACGCTCGAGGCCCGCAATCAGATTGATGGTGAGCGACTTTCCGGCGCCGGAACGCCCGAACAACGCGGTGATGCCGGCATCGTTCTCGAACGCGACATCGAGCGCGAAGTGACCGAGCGTGAGCGCGGCGTCGACGCTGATCATTCGACACTCGCGATGCGCATCTTGGCGACGCGCTGAATGATTTCGGAGACAATCAGTGCGCCGAACGCGAGCGCAATCGACACGATGGTGAGCCGCAGCGCGCCGGCATCGCCGTCCGGGATCTGGGTATAGGTGTAGATCGCGGCGGAAATCGTTTGGGTTTCGCCGGGGATGTTCGAGACGAAGGTGATGGTGGCGCCGAATTCGCCGAGCGCCTTGGCGAAACATAAAATGGCGCCGACGATCACGCCCGGCAGGGCCAGCGGCAGCGTCACCAGTGCGAACCGCCAGGGCCTGCTGGCGCCGAGCGTTCCGGCGGCGTCTTCCAGGCGGCGATCGATCGATTCGATCGAGAGCCGGATCGGGCGCACCATCAGCGGAAAGCCCATCACCGCGCAGGCCAGCGCCGCCCCGGTCCAGCGGAACGACAGCACGATGCCGAGATATTCCGCGAGCGGCGCACCGAGCGCGCCGCGCCGGCCGAACAGCAGCAGCAGCATGTAACCGGTGACCACCGGCGGCAGCACCAGCGGCAGGTGGATCAGGCCGTCGAGCACGACTTTGCCGGGGAAGCGCCAGCGCGCGAGCGCATACGCCATGAAGATGCCGAGCGGCAGGCTCACCAGGGTCGCGGTGACGGCGATCCGCAGCGACAGCGTGACTGCCGTCCATTCCGCCGCCGAAAGGTCGATCACAGCCACCCCGTTGTCATGGTGCCTCCGCCCGCGACTGGCGCAGCGACATTAGACAAAGCGGCGCGGGAACGACAGGCCGAAGCAGCAAACCCGCGATCAGGAGCGTTGGCCGCCCGGCGCCAGCACTGCAAAGCCCTGGCGTTCGAACGCCGGGCGCGCCGCTGGGGAGCGCAGGAAATTCAGGAATGCCAGCGCGTCCGGGTTGCTGGCGTCCTTGGTCAGAGCAACGGGATAGATGATCGGCGGATGCGAATTCTCGGGAAACACGCCGACGATCTTGACCGAGGGGTCGGAGGCCGCATCGGTCTGGTAGACGATGCCGAGCGGGGTTTCGCCACGCGACACCAGAACCAAAGCGGCGCGCACGCTTTCCGCCGGCGCCACCTTGTCCTTGACGCCATCCCAGGCGCCGAGCTTTTCCAGCGCCGCCTTGCCGTACTTGCCGGCCGGCACCGCGTCGACATTGCCCATGGCGAGGCGGCCGTCCTTGAGCAGCGCGGCGAGGTCGAAGCCTTGCTGAATATTGACGCTCAAGGTGGAATCCTTCGGCGCCACCAGGACGATGCGATTGCCGAGCAGGTTCGACCGCGTCTGCGGCTGGATCAGGTTCTTCTGCTGGCCGTAATCCATCCAGTCGAGATCGGCGGACATGAAGATGTCGGCGGGGGCGCCCTGCTCGATCTGCTTGATCAGGGTGTTGCTGGCCGCATAGGACACCACCACTTTCTTGCCGGTGTCGCGCTGCCACTGGGCCGAGGCCTCGTCGAACGCGTTCTTCAGGCTCGCGGCGGCGAACACCAGAACGTCGTGGCTCTGGGCTATGGCCGGAACCGCCCCGGCGCTCCATGTCAGGGCCGCGGCGGCAACAAGCGCCAGCCACGATCGTCGTGTCGTCGTCATCACGAACCTCATTATCGACCTCCAACAGCGCGCTATAGCTTCCAAGACATAGCGCGGAACACCTCCGCGGAATAGTGACTTCAGCCGCGATCGAATGTCGCCGGCCGCGCGGTTAACGCGTTATGCGATTCATTTAAGCAATTCGCACGCCCGGGGCGACGGCACCAAGGCCTGCGGCGACGGCAGCATGACCCGTTGCCACCACCCCATCACCTGATCGAGGCTGCATGTCAGCCTGACGGTCATGCCGCTGGAGAACCGGGTCCAACGCTCGAATTCCCATTCGGGCACGGCGATGATCAGCGGCGTCTCGGTCTCCGACGCGGCTTTGATGGCGCAGCAAAAGCCGCGGCCCGCCGCCTCCAGCGATCCGAAGCGATTGACGATGACGACATCGACGCCCTGGCGGATGGAGGCCTGGACGCCGGCCGCCAATTGTCCGAGCCATTGCCCGTCGATAAAGCATCGCGCCTCGCCGTTTGCGGCGGCCTCGCAATTGACGTCGACGACATCCCAGGCATCGAGCACCAGAACTTTGCGCTTGATATCGTCGGCCTTGTGATCGCGCATCTGGATCAGCCCGCAGACCCGCCGGCCGCTCGCCGCCACCTCGCAGGCAAAGGCCTGGAGCACCAGGTCGGGACGATCATCGCTGCCATAGACGAGGGCCGCGATGTCTGCTTCCGCATCGTCAATGGTCGTCAGCGTGTCCACCGCAACCGCCCTCCCCTATGGCGCCGGCGCCTGCGGCACGAAACCGTCGTCCGGCAAAGCGCCCGGGGTCGTGATCATGTTGGCCAGCGACGACATCAGCGCGGCGAGGCTCGCGGTCCGCAGCGGCAGATAGGGCTTTTGCAATTGCCGGCACAGGCGTTTGACGGCAGCGACGGCGTTGTGGCTGATGCAATCGATCGGGAACACCGAGACGTCGGCACGGCTGACGAGGCCGGGCAACAATCCGGCATTGTGTTCCAGTCCACCGTCATGATGCAGGAAGCAGGCGCCGGTGCGCTCCACCAGCGCTTTCATTTGCGGAATCTGGTGCGCGCGGCCGCCGACATAGAGAATGGTCCGGCCGCCGAGATCGAGCGCGGAATCGCGGTCGACGCCGTCGGGCTCGAGCATGCGCAGCACGTGGTCCTCGATCACCTCGATATCGCGGATCGCCGCGTCGCGCACCGCTTCCGCCACCTTCAAGGCGGCTTCGGTCGCCTGCAATGTGGCGGACACCGCATTCACGCGCTGCTCCAGGCGTTCGCGCCGCGCCGTTTCCTGTCCGAGCTTCGCGTTCACGTCGGCGATCACCGTGCGCAGCGTTTCGATTTCCTCGCGGGCGCCGGCGCCGGCATGGGATTGCGCGACCGGCGGCTTGACCTGGGCGGCGATGAGGTCGCTGAGCTGGCGAATCCGAACGTCGCGGGCGGTGAAGCCTTCGCGCAACTGCGCCTGCTGGCGCGCGACCTTCTCGAGCAGCGCGGCGTTCTCGTCTTCGAGCTGCCGCAACCGGCGAATGTCCGCCCGATTGGCGGCGCCGACCAGATGCGACAGCATATGGACGTGTTGAAAGGCCTTCTTGACCACCGCCTCGGTGGTTGCCGGATGACTCAGCAGCGCCCAATAGGCGCCGGGGATGTCGCCGCGCTGGGCCGATTGCTCCCACAACCCCCGCAATGCGGCTTCGTCCTTGGCGCCACCATAAAGCTTGATGGTCAGCGCGTGGCGCCGGTCGAGCGCCTTCTGCAACACCTTGGCGCCGGCGTCGCGACGGCCGGCGAGCGTGACGCCGAGAACGTGGAGTTCATGCTCATCGGCCTTTTCAGCGTTCGGCACGTTCAGGCGCACCAGCACCTGCCGCAGCTCCGCATTCGACAGGCAGGTGCCGATGATCGAGCAATGCAGGGAATCCGCGAGCTCCCAGATCTTGCTGCGGCGGGCTGGCTGCAGCGTGAACTCGCTCGGCTCGCCGAGCCCAAGCATCGGGGCGGGCGGCGCTTTGAGCTTGATCAGCGGCTGCGGCGCGATCGCGCCGACAAGGCCCGCGGAATGGCGACGCAGCAGCGGCAGGGTCACGGAAGCGCCTCGCTATATTTCTCTAGATATAGCGACTATGGCCTAAAACCGGCCCGGAGAAAAGTGGGTCGAACCGAGGTCGGTCCAATGTCAGTTGTGGGCGCCGGCGAGCAGCCGATCGAGGTCGGATGCGCTCAGATCGACCTGATAGAACAGATGGTAAAAGCTCTTGGTTTCGGTCTGGATGTCGCCCTTGAAGCGATCCGGAAAGAACAGCCGCGCCAGCCATTGCAGCCCGATCAGGCGGTTGAGCGAGGGCGGCGCGTCGATCCAGCCGAACGGCAGCGTCGGACTGAGATACACGCGATGTTTGCGCAGCGCGTCGGTCTGCAGCCAGGGGACCGCCGTCGACACCGTGTCAAAGAACTTGGCGTCGGTCGTGACGATGGTGTCCGGATTCCACGCCAGCACCTGCTCCATCGACAAGGTGGCGAGACCGCCCCCTTCCCTTCCGCCCTCGACGACATTGACGCCGCCGGCGCGCTCGATGATTTCGGTGTTGATCGACCCGCGGCTGCCGCTTTCAAGGCCGCCGGGCTGGCGGGCGAGATAGATCCGGGGACGCCGCTCGACCGGCACCGAGGCGACCACGCCATCGATTTCTTTCAGGATCTCCTCGGTGCGCCGCGCCAGCAGTTCGGCGCGGGCTTCGACGCCGAGCACCTTGCCGACCAGCCGCAGCGCCGTCGCGGTATTGGCGAAGCGCCCGTCGATCAGCAGATAAGGAATGCCGGTCTGGCTCTGGACGCGGTCCGCGAGCGAGACATAGGTCGGGTTGACCGAGCCGAAATCGATGATCACGTCGGGCTTCGCCGCCATGACCGCTTCGACATTGGCGGTGTCGCCGCGACCGGACAGCCGACCAACCTCCGGCAGGTTGCGCGCGATCGGCGCCAGATACGACAGCTCGGCCTCGCGGGGCTTGCGCACCCAGCCGACGAGTTTGTCCGGCGCGAGCACATAGAGCAGCACCGAGGCCGGCGGCCCTGCCGCCTGGATGCGCTCGATACGATCGGGGATTTCGACGCTGCGGCCGGCGGAATCCACCACCACGCGGCCGGCGCTGGCGGACAGCGGCCATAGACTGAGCCCGAGGGCGACGAGCAGGAGTGCGGCTCTCGGGATCGCGCGCGGACCGCGACGCCCGGACCTGAACGCTCCGCTAGGACCGCGCCTTCTTGCCTTTGCGCACCAGCTTGCTGACGGCGCGGAATTCCTCGCGGGCCGAGGTTCGGGCAATGCCTTCGATCGAACGATAGAGTTCAATGACCTGTTCTCCGGTCGGCGTCAGCACCGCGCCGCCGCCCGCCCTGCCCCCCACCGCCGAAGCGACCGCCGGATGGCGCAAGGCGTTGTTGAGTTCCTCCACCAGCAGCCAGGCCCGCCGATACGACATGCCGAGCTGCCGCGCCGCCGCCGAGATCGATCCGGTGGTACGGATCGCCTCCAATAAAGCAATCTTGCCGGGACCGATGCGGGCGCCGCTGGTGAGATCGAGGCGCATGCTCAAGCGCGTGTCGGTCATGGTCTGGAGTCGTCCGCTGTCGATGGCAGGACAACACAGCGAACCGCATGGCATCGTCAAGAGGCATGGAACGATTATTCCGAGGCGATGCCCAAGGCCGCGATTCCGGCCGCCACGCTCCGCGATCCGCCGACGGCGGCGATATGCTTCATCATATACAGCGAAACCGGGGTGACAAGGCATCCGCCGCACGATCCGGACCGGGGCCGGTCGGCTTGGCACCCATCCCCCCGGTGGCTATGGTCGATATAAAGGCTCGGCCTAATTAAGGACTTGCTCGAAAACGGATCGAACCCATGAAGCTCAGCGCGCGCAATATTCTCCCGGGTAAGGTGGTCGCGGTCACCAAGGGCACCACCACCGCGCACGTCAAGGTCGAGCTCGCTCCCGGCCTGACGGTATTCTCCTCCATCACCAACGAGGCGGTCGACGACCTCGCCCTCAAGGTCGGGGACAAGGTGTCGACGGTGATCAAGTCGTCGGATGTGATGATCGGGAAATAGTGGGTCCGGTGGCGCGGCGAGCACTTGGGTCTCGCGCGCAGAAGCCTCGCGTGACCATCGATCGATGACACGGCGTTCGCAAGACAACATGCTATCGCGATCCCGGCGACGACGCTTCCGCCGTTGAGACCCCTCGGCTAGCGGGTGCCACCGACCGCTCGACGCCGCGCTCCGGGCTGCTATAAAGCCGGTCCTCGACATCGCGCCGAGGTTCGGTGGCTTCGGATCTCCACCGGCTCGGAACGACTGACTGGGTCCAAATCGATCTGCATTTCAGTGGTTTGGAAGGGTGGCCGAGTGGTTGAAGGCACCGGTCTTGAAAACCGGCAGTGGGGCAACTCACTCGTGGGTTCGAATCCCACCCCTTCCGCCAGAAACTCGATGCTAAATATTTGCATTCATTGAACATCTGCACTTCGTCGGCGACATGCAGCAACCGTTGCACGCGTCAGACCGCAAGGACCGCGGCGGCAACTCGGTCAAAGTTCGATGTCGATCGCGTCCATCATCGGTCACGGGACGAACTCCACGGATTTTGGGACGCCCATTTCGTGGACGGTCTTGGTCGCGCGCCTGCGACCGTCGCGAACCAATTAATTGAGCAGATCACGCCGCAGCAGAAGACAGAATGGGAACAGGGCTCCGTCAACGATTGGGCGATGGAAGCATTCCAGATTTCCAAAAGCGACGTATACGGCGATCCGCCGCTATCGAAGGGCGCGGTTCAGCACCTTGACGCGGGATATGTATCGAGGGCGGAGACCGAGGTTGCGCTGCTGAGCCGGGCCGGCGTTCGCTTGGCCTACCTCCTCAACTCGGCGCTGGGGCCTCACTGATTCCGGCGGAACAACCGCTTGACATGCTGTTCTCAACGATGTTCGCGTCTAACGCCCCTGCCAGTGGAGATCACGATGTCATCGAACCTGAAACCACAAACATCTATGGTCAATAGCGGGCTATGGGGAGCGCGGGCGAAAGATTGGGCCAATCTTCAAGAAGGCTGCTGCAGACCAGTATATGATGCCGTGCTGATGCGATGCGCCGTGTCGACGGCGACGCGCTATTTGGACGCCGGTTGCGGTGCGGGAATGGCCGCACAAATAGCCGCCGAGCGCGGTGCAGCAGTTACGGGTATCGACGCATCGACCGCGCTGTTGGAAATCGCACGCTCGCGTGTGCCAAACGGCGACTTCCGTGCGGGCGACCTGGAAGCGCTTCCTTATTCCGACGCCGCTTTCGATGTCGTCACCGGCTTTAACTCATTTCAATATGCCGGCAATCCGATTGTTGCCTTGGGCGAAGCACGCCGGGTAACCAAGTCAGACGGCAAGCTTGTCATCATGACGTGGGGCGACCCGGCTAAGATGGACGCAGCCTCGCTGGTCACCGCGCTGCGTCCCCTCATGCCGCCGCCTCCGCCGGGTGCGCCGGGACCATTCGCGTTGTCAGATGAGACGGCACTCCGCAAGTTTGCGACGGACGCAAAATTGACGCCGATTGAGACTTTCGACGTCGATAGTCCGTTTATTTATCCTGACGAAGCAACTGGGATTAGAGCCTTGAACTCTTCCGGCGTCGCGGCAAGGGCCATGGACAACACAAGCGAAGCGGCCGTCTCCGATGCGCACCGCAAGGCACTCGCACCATTCAGGCGACAAGACGGGAGCTACCGGGTGAGCGCAAGTTTCCGCTGCCTTATAGCAAAGCCTTGACACCCAGGGATACCCAAGCAGGGGGTAGTCGACGCCCTGCAGCACAAACGGGTTTTCGCGATGCAGACGTGTAGCGTCTATCGTTGTCCGCGATTGCCCCGGTTAGTCGAAGGCTAGACCGCCCGCGTTGCGACTAGATACCCTCAGTCCGTTTCTGCCCATCAGCAAAACGTTTCGCCGCCGCGCTGTTTGGATTGCGCACCCCCACCCAATCGCCAGACTTTCCGGAGCGGTACGGCTTGTCGATGCGCTTTGAGACGACGCCCTCAAGACCCATGCGGCACGCTTCCGCGAACACCTTTGCGCCGTCCGCCTCGATGTGTTTCAACACGATGCCTGCGGACGATAGGGCGAGCAGCAGCGCCAGCTTCACCTTGTGGCCCGCTCCATCGCCACATCTTTCATCTTTAATGACTTGCCCCGCCCGTGCGGGGCTTCTTTTTGCGCTGGCGCGATGACGGCTCAATTGGAGGCCAGTTGAGACGGCAACGTTAGCGCGTAACGATTTCTTCCCCGATCCTCGGCATCCGCTAGTTCGAGCCATTTGCAGGCCATGCGCAACAGGTTTGTGCAGTCAGTTTCCGACCGACCGGGCGTATTCGCTAGTCGGGCACAGCATTCCGCACGTTTACGAAACTCTGCCGCATAGTCCACGCCGCAATCTCCCCCGCCTTCGACAATTGGGATCAACGCTACCCAACCGATGTGAGGGCGACTGTTCAATATTGAACAATTGTGGACAGCTTTCCGTCGATGCATGGGTGTGTTGAGAGACATTCGACCGCTTGGGCACCTGGACACCGGCGGGTGCGGACGAAATTGCGATGGTCGTTCGCGCGGACGACGCTTGGAAACTCTCCGAGTGAAAACCCAAAACCGGCATCCTCGATTTTGGCAACATATCGCACACCATCGCGCTGGCTACGAATCCGGGTTCCATCAGTGTCAACGAGAAAATCACCGACAACATTGTCCGCGCCGGTGTGAACTATCGGTTTGGCTGGGGAAATTAGTTCGACATCGATTTGAAGTGCAAAGCCCCGGCTCACCCCGGGGCTTTTGCTTTTGCGCAGCGAACAGGCGAGCGAGCGCGCCGACGCGCGCGGTTAATCCGTGACCACCGATTTTGCGTTGGGGCCGCATTAGTCCGGAGTTCAATCAACGGCTGCTTCGGAACATAGCACGGCGGGTAGCGTTACCCTCTCAGAGGCCGAGGAGTCAGCTGACTAACTGACACCGCACCCGACGCTAATGATCCTGTATTCGTGAGGGTCAGAGGGCTTTTGAGCATCTCAGTGCTCAGCCAGGTCAAAACAAGAAAAATCCCTGGAGAACCCCCATGGTCAATGCCCCATACCTGCGAACGCACGCCCTTCTATGTCTTGAGATGGCCCGCCAAATGAGCGCTCCTGTAGACGCGGCGTCATTTCGCGCAATGGCAGTGCAATATGTTGCACAAGCCGAAGCTTTAGAGCGGAAAGAAGGACCGCATGACCTCGCGCGGAATGTCTTTTGACACCCTCCCGCAATTGAGGTGGATTTCCTGTCGAAATCCTTTGGGCCTTCGCAACAGATATGTACGGTATTCGTGTGTGGATCCCATCCATCACCACACAGGTTCCGCTTTAACTGGGCCCCGCCTCTGCGGGGCCTTTTCTTTGGTGCGGAGCGGTAACGGAAGTTTACGTCAATTTTATACTGGCTTGTCTGGCACCGGGTGTGTCGCGTCCAAGACATCGCGGTTCATCACAAGTACACCGACGAGATTGCTCGTGTCGGGGTGAACTACTTGTTTCACTGAGGGGCTGATCGCAGTGATTGACGACGACCGAGCGGCCGGGTGAACCCCGGCCCGGTTGTCAAATTGCCTCAACGGGCCGGGGTTGTGGCGGGTGGATGTGGACCGCCATGACGGTCAATGCAGATCCGTCGAAGGAATTGCAAGGACACCGGAGCCCTAGGGTTATCACCGGAGATCAGGCCGCTTGCGACCCCCCAAGCCGGGCGTTTGGCTGCCGCACTCTTCGGATTCCGCACCTTGACCCAAGCGCCCGACTTTCCGGAGCGGCACGGTTTGTCGATGCGCGTCCCACGCGCTCATCGATCTTTGCTTCGAAAGGGAGCGCGTCATCGGCTTTGGCTAAAAATTGCGACGTCCCGCGATAACGAAGAGACCTTGCAATCCATCCTGACCTTCAGTAAAGCCCGCAACCTGCTTGGAAACGCCAAGCCTGTCAGACAGGTATCTGCGGCCGTGGTTTATGTCAGCGCCGGACCACGGATGATTCCGGATCCCGGTCAATACGTTGGGAGTGCTAAGCTTCATGCCGATAACGGACAAGGTCGACGTTCGGACATTCGCCCGCTCCATGGGGACCGTCCTCAGCTACAAGCTTGGCGATACGATTTTTCAAGAAAACGACACCCCACAGTTCATGTATGTGGTTCTGGCCGGCTCGGTCGAGATCTCCACGCACGGCAAGCAGATCGAGACCATCCACGAAGGCGACGCTTTCGGCATTCTGCCGTTGCTGGACGACCTGCCTGTCCCGATTACAGCCCGGGCCAGTGAGATTTGCGAACTGGCACTGATCGACCGTAAGAAGTTTCGCTTCATGGTGGAAGAAGTGCCAAACTTCGTCTGGTATGTCATGGGCGAATTGGCGCATCGCCTGCGCACGACAAACGCCGCGCTCTGAAATCGGATCAAGGCGAATACGCGCGGGCGCTTCGAGCCGTCTCGCCTTCAGCGATCAGGAGCCCGGCATCACAGTCCGGGGCTTTTGCTTTTGCGGATCAGTGTCCCCTCATTGCGCCTTCGGTTCGCGACCTTTTCCGCGCTCGGACATCGGCTTATCGCAGGCCCGTAGAGTCAATTTTAGGCAAAGGTCACCGGCGATGTTTACCGGACCGTGGTCGTGCCCGGTTATACAGTTGGACTCTGGAAAATCGAAGCGCGCCGGGGATATTGCAATGCATGTCGTGAACGATGACTCGGACAATCTATTCACGTCCATCCGCTGCCCGATTTGCGCTGCTCCCATGCGGCTGCTGACGATCATGCCGAAATCCACCGGTGCGGACGAAATCACCTATCGATGCGAAATTTGCAAGGTGGAGCGTCGGCAGATGATGGTGCGTGAGCCGGTTGAGCCCTCAGTTGCAGCGGGTGGCCGGGCCGGGTGAAGCGGCCGCAATCGACGCGAGCTTGTGTCTGTTGACACCTTGCCAAGGCGACAGCGTGATTGACGCGGATGTCCAGTCGAGATCCCTTGGGGCCCAATCTCATCCATGAACGGTAATCGCGGGCGGTTCCCGTCCATCACCACACGGTTCTGTCTTCAACTTGGCCCCGCCTGTGCGGGGCCTTTTTTCTTTGACACACACCATGGAGCAGGGACGCAGCGCGGACCTGTGTTAGATATTCAACGGGGCTGCGCGATGGACATCCCGCCATGGCGCCGGTCGAGCTTTACCACTGGAAAATCTACATGCTTCGTAGCGAGGCACACTACCTTGGCGTGGTGGAAGCTCCAGACAGTCATGCTGCGGTCAGGGCCGCGATGGAAAGATTTGCGATTGCCGAATGGGAGCAGCGCAAAATCTTTGCTCAGCGCGTTGATTAGACGGCGGTTGGATCCTGCTTTTCCACTTCCTCTGTGCGGCTTGCGAGGACCAGCCACGCTTCCGCGTCAACAAGATGCTTGGTCTTGTGCCGTGGTTCGCGCCCTGCGCGGGCGGTGAGTTCGCGTGCCTTGGTTCGGCATTCTGCAGACGTGGGCATCAGGACGGAGGCGTCGGTGTCTGTGCGCTTGTGCTCACTTCGCCTGCGCGGATGTGACCCTGCGCCCACGAAGGAAAGACCATCAATCATTCAATTGAGCCGGGTTAGCTTAAGGCTTCCAGCATGTCTCGAGAGCAGTGTGGCTTGTTTGGAAAGCATTCAATTCAGAAGGTGACAACACAATGAAAGCCACTCCTCTGGAGCTGGCAGCAGCTCTATCGGCGAAGGCCGACGTGTGCCTCGACCTCGCTAAGGCTGAACACACCCTTGCAGAGAAGCTTCACGAGGTCGCCGCCCGGCAGCAAGCGATCGCGGGCCAGCAGCACGTCAATGCGGATAAGCTGAACTGCAAAGCTGACAAGCTGGTGGACCTTGGTCATGCGTTGGAGGACACTGCGGTCGAGATTGTCGGCGAGACCGAGGTCGTCCAACGCGGGCGATGACTTTACCTTGGTCGCGCGCGCCGTCTGGTCGGACATGGGTAGCCCCGATGTGCCGTGGGGGGACGACAGATCGGGGCCATGCAACGGCTGGGGGGAGTGAGCCGCCACAGCCTTGCAATGCACGAGCGACGCTTTGGTTCAATCGGGAACCAGGGTGGCTTCTGTCGACTGTCCGAGGCCCCAACGCGCAATTATCGCGTTCATTCTCTCATCCTCGATGGCGAGCGTGAGCCACGCGCCGCACATCGACAGGTGCATCCGGCGCGACCACACATCCGATGACGCATTAGTCGCCGCTTTCAAACACAACTCGGCGTGACGCCGATAGCGTTCTGAGTCCAACATGACATCCGACGCCTTCCCGAGCCCGAATGTTTCGGGCCTTGGCCGCCTTCGATGGCGGGCCGTTGAAACCAGCGTGTACCGGTTGGAAGGGCGAGTCTGGTCTGATTCGCTCGCTTTCGCCCCGAGCGTGAAGGTCATTGGGGCGCCACCACGATCCTTCACGCCTCAATGAAAAAGGGCCCCGGGAGGCGGAACCCCCGAGGCCCAATGTCCATGTTGTTTGCCTTCCCGACGGAAGCAAACCGATGGCGCAGGAACCATAAGAGCGACATCGTTGGTTGGCTATCGGCACTGCGGAGTCCTCCCCCGCCACGCGTCGGCGGCGTGATTAGCGGGGATGACCGGTCGAATTCCTTTGCGCCGTGACCGCGTCAATGCACGACAATGACGTCCCCGACCGGGACCATTGGCGGGTGGATGTCAATGTCCCTCCCCGCGCCAAGCAGACGACATTCAACGCGGGTGCTTCGATTGGGGACGGAGCGAAACGACGCGGTCCGCCTGTTGTTGCGACGAATTCACACGCGCAACCGCATCACCGAGCTCACGCTGGGAGAATGGCTTCGTCAGCCTCGGTAAACCCAAATTGTCCCCTGGCAACCGGTCTGAATAGCCCGTTGCAAGCAGGATCGGCATATTCGGCCATTCAGCCTTGATGATGTGGGCGAGCTCCACCCCGGTCATCTTGGGCATGGCCTGGTCGGTCACAACGAGATCAAAGGCCTCCTGACCCCGGAGAATTTCAAGCGCTTCGCTGCCGGAATAAGCCTCAGCGACGGTGTGACCCAAATCCTCCAGCATGGCGACCGTGTTCATGAGCACCAGGGCATCATCATCCACAGCCAGAATTGTCAGCTGGTGTCTCGCAGTCGCGGGCGCCGTCTCGGGGGGCTGAACCGGAAGCGGCGAAGTTTTGGCCACCGGCAACCAAAGCTCGGCGGTCGTTCCCGAGCCTTTCTGACTGCGCAGGGTCAAGCACCCGCCGGATTGCTCGGCGAATCCGTGCGCCATCGAAAGACCAAGACCGGTGCCCTTGCCAACGCCCTTGGTGGTAAAGAATGGTTCCACCGCTTTGCGCAACGTCTCTTCGTCCATTCCTTCTCCCGTATCCGTCACGCTGACTCGGACATAGGCACCGGGGTCTAGTTCACTCCGGTGACCGCGCGGGATAATGTCCTCCTGAGCCGCCATGATGATGTTGCCGCCATCGGGCATGGCGTCTCGAGCGTTGACGCTGAGATTGAGCAATGCCAGCTCAAGCTGATTGCGGTCCACCTCGACAGACTTAAGCCGGAGTGGAAACCGGGTCTCGATTCTGTATGACGGCCCGATAGACCGTTGCAGAAGCTCTGTCATTCCGCGCACAAGTTCGGGAATGTCCGTTACTTCCTGATCGAGTTTGTAGTTTCGCGCGAAGGCGAGCATGCGCTTGGTAAGGGTCACGCCCCGTTGCGCGCCATGAGCGGCGTTTTGAAGGAGCGCCATGCTTTTTGGGTCGTCCGGCAAACGCTTGCTCAACAGTTCGAGACTGCCCAGCACCGCCGTCAGCAAATTGTTAAAATCGTGGGCGACGCCGCCGGTGAGCTGGCCGATCGCCTCC